>Ga0208570_1000035_pt1:2500-75702 | contig 75702 bp, 68 predicted proteins | sample DeeseametaMP1202_FD_184192 | JGI IMG/M metagenome (GOLD analysis project Ga0208570, IMG submission 184192) | Marine microbial communities from the Deep Indian Ocean - MP1202 (SPAdes) | ecosystem: Environmental > Aquatic > Marine > Oceanic | place: South Indian Ocean | collected...
CAAGACCTGGGCCGGACCATCGGCGAAAACGCCTCGGCCGGAGACGTTATCCTATTGACGGGAGAGTTGGGAGCCGGGAAAACCTGTCTGACACAGGGGATCGCCCTGGGTCTGGGAATAGAAGGTTACGTGCGAAGTCCGACGTTCGTTCTGATGACGCGCCATCATGGCCGATTGACCCTCCATCACGTAGACCTCTATCGCATGGGGAGCGCCGCCGAAGCCTGGGACCTGGGCCTGGACGAACAGCTTTTCGGCGACGGAATCTGCGTCATCGAATGGGCCGACCGCGCAACCGAGTTGTTCCCGGAGGACTGCCTCTGGATCCACTTGGACTACGGCCAAGACCCTGAAACCAGAGAGATAACCTTGGAACCAGGCGTAGAAACAGAATATTCGCGCTTCAATAAACTACTAGGTTTACTGGCCGAAAAAGCCCCCCTTTCATAAAGGGGGGTTGGGGGGATTTCTCCCCCATACCCGCGGACCATTCATAACTAGAACAAGACTGAGATAAACACCGATGCTTCTGGCTCTGGACACATCCACCCGCTACGGAGGCGTGGCGCTCGCCCATGAAGACCGCGTCGTCGCCTCTCATACCTGGTACTCCAAGTACAACCATACCGCCGAGCTGATGCCGGCGGTGGTGCAAATTCTGGAGCGCGGCGACCTGAAGGCTTCAGACTGGGATGGGGTGGTTGTTGCGCTCGGTCCCGGCGGGTTCAGCGCCCTTCGCGTCGGCATCAGCGTCGCCAAAGGACTCGCTCTGGTGGCCAAGAAACCCATAATCGGCGTCGGAACGTTGGACCTGGAAGCTCATCCTTATATAGGGTCTGGCGCACCCGTCTGCGCGTTGCTTGAAGCGGGAAGGGAAGAATGCGCCACCGCCTTGTTCGGTCCCGACGGGGTTCGGCTCAGGGAAGACCGCGTCTGTAACGTTGAAAACCTGTTGGCCGAGATCGAAGCCGAAGTATCTGGCCCCGCCATCTTCTGCGGCGAGGGCGTGGTCCCTTGGAGAGAGCAGATCGCGAGTCGATTGGGCGAGAATGCACAGATCGTCCGGCCGATACCCGCGGCGAGGGTATGGGCTCTGGCGGTGGTCGGCCAGGAGAGATTGGCCGCCGGGGAACTCGACGACCTTACAACGCTGCAACCGGAGTACCTGCGCATGCCCAGTATCGGTGTGCCCAAGCGGCGGGACCGGCTTCCTCAAGGCGGCAGCCGGTCCCGGAAGCCGGCCCGGTAACAATGCCTGATTTCACCGCATTGATCATCGGCTGCGGGACCATGGGCTCCGCAACGGCCCGGCTGGTTTCGGAAGACGCCAGGTTCAAGCAAATAGTGGTCGCCGATAGAGACCTGCGACGCGCCGAACTCTTGGCCCGGAGCCTGGAAGGACCGGCTACCGCCATCGAACTGGACTGCCGCCGAGACGACCAGGTACTCCATTCACTGACTGGGATATCGGTGGTGTTGAATACGACCGGCCCCTTCAGCCGGGACACCTTGTCGCTGATGCGAACGGTGATCGAGGCCGGAGTGCCCTACGCCGACATCAACGACGACGTGGAAACCCTGCAAAGCGTCTTCGAGTCCGAGTATCTGGATTCATTGGCCAAGCACCGCGGCGTGGGCGTGTTGCCCGGTCTCGGAGCCAGCCCAGGCCAGACCAATGTGCTGGCCCGGCACCTGGCCGGCCGGATGGACTCTGTTGAAGAAGTCCGGTTCTTCATGGTGAATGACGCTACCTATCGGAGCGAGGCCGTTTGGCGGCACCGTCTGGCCCTCTTCGGGGAACCGGCACTACTCTACGATTGCGGAAGGTGGACTCAAGTCCCAGCGATGTTGGAATTCCAAGACGTTGCGTTCCCCGCCCCGTGGGGTAGCATTCGTTGCTACACTGTGGGACTGGAAACCGTGTCTATACCACAGTCTTTAAAAGGTCTGCGACATGCTTCGTTGTGGCGCGGGTTCTCGGACCCGGCGACAACCTCGATGCTAAAAACCCTGATCGATGCTGGGCTCGCCTCCCAAGAACCGTTGGAGGTTGGCGGTGTCTCGCTGACTCCGGCCGCCATGACGGCGGCGGTACTGGCAAAAATGCAGCCAGGAGAGGACGGCCGAGAACCCGGACGATTGCCCCGCCAGGTGCGGGTCAAAGGTTTTAGGGGCGGCGGGCCGGCGGAACTAACCATGACCTACTCGTTTCCGCCGGGAGACATCGCCTTGGCCACCGCTTCGTGCCTGGTGGTCGGAGCGGGACTCCTGGTGGACCGGGAACTGCCCAGCCCCGGAGTGTTCCCGCCCGAGGCCATGGACCCTGCCCCGTTCATGTGGGACATGGAGTCGAGGGGAGTCCATTTCAGGCTAGAAGATTCGGCAAGCACCCGGACCTGATACTCGATTGACTACGTAACAGAGATTTAATGATACGGACGAAAGTCCGCGTGGAGGAGATATGGAGCGCACTTTGGTGCTGGTAAAGCCCGATGGGGTACAGCGCGGCCTGATCGGCAAGGTCATCACCCGTTTGGAACGGCGCGGCCTGAAGCTGGTAGGCATGAAATTGATGCAGGTGGATGACGCTCTAGCGCGTCAACATTACGGCGAACACGTGGACCGGCCTTTCTTCGCCGGGTTGGTGGATTTCATCACGTCCAGCCCCGTTGTAGCCATGGCCTGGGAGGCGGAGAACGCAGTGGAAGCAGTCAGAAACACCATGGGCCAGACGAACCCTACAACTTCTCCGCCGGGCACGATCCGGGGGGACCTGGGTCTGGACATCGGCAGGAACCTGGTGCACGGGTCCGACAGCCCCGAATCAGCCGTGAGGGAGCTGGCCCTGTTCTTCACTGGAGCGGAGCTGCTGGAATACACGCGCGCAAATGATGGGTGGATCAAGGAGTAATTGCGGGATTTTTAGATGAACCCGAATCATGGTTGAAGGCAACCAGGGCGGGTCTCTGACCCGCCCTTCTTTCGCCCTAGGCAATTTCAAATAAAAAAAGCACGGAACACCGTGCCACTACGTTGCAATAGACCACGACAGGACCGGTCGCTACAAGATCCTGACCACCTGAGGGGCGCGGGCCCAGAGTCTCTCCAGGCCGAAGAATTCCCGTTCTTCCGGGGAGAAGATGTGCACGATCACATCGCTGCAGTCCATGAGCACCCAGCCGGAAGCCGCGGTGCCTTCGCGCCGGTGGATGGACAACTTGGACTGCTTCAACGTCGTGGCGATATCTTCTTCCAAGGCTTGGATCAGCCGTGTAGAGTCTGCGGACATCACAACGAAGTAGTCGGTGAAAGAGGCCAGACCTCGCAGGTCCAACATGACGATGTCGGCGGCAAGTTTCTCCGAGGCGACCTCGACGATCAACTGCGCGACTTCGGACGGTTCCAGTTGCTGGGCCTCCAGTTCTTGGCCTCCGGTTATTTGAATGATTAACGCGGGAATAATTACGCTGATTCGAGTATAGGCCAGGCGTGGAACCGGGTCAAATTCAGACGGTGGAAATGGGTCCGATACGGCTGATTCCGTCCCTGTCTGGATTGTGTTAATCGTTCAGGGTGGGTAGCCTCGTATGTGAAGTTATCTTTGGGTGGGGGAATGAGAGGAATCGATGGGCGTTACTGGACTGATTAGAAAACTGGCTTTGGCGGCGGGAATCATGCTGTTGGGCCTGGCGGCTGGCTGTGGCGGCAGCGACGGCGGCGGCAGCTCAAGTGACTCAGGTGGGTTGTTCCCCCAACGTGCAAATGTCGTTGGCAGCTTGGCCGCTTCCGAAGCGCTGGAAGCCATAGACCTGGACCTGGACCAGTTCCTGGACATGCTGTCGTCCGACTTTCAGGACGAAGGCGAAGGCTTTGACGAATTTTTCAGCATTGAACAATTCATGCCGGGTGGACTGTTCGGCGACATCAGTAGGGTTGATGTCTTCGCTGAGATAGCTGACAGCGATGACGTGGAATATTTCGGGTTATTGCTGAGCGGCAATTTCGACGAGGCCGTATTGATCGCGGCATTGGAGTCCGCTTCCGGCGACAACCTGGTGCAAAGACAATACAAAGGAAACAACGTCTATTCCCCGGAGGACGACCCGGACGAATTCGATCTGAGCGTGATAAATGGCTCCATATTCATGATTGGGTCAGGGGGCGCGGTAAATGACGTCATTGATATTGAGGCTGGCGACGCAGATGCAGCATCGGGTCCGCTGATCGCCAGTTTCAACGAACTGAGCGGCGGATTGTTCGGGTTCGCCTTTGAGATACCGGATGGGCTCACGGACGACCCCGACCTTGGCGCCATCTCCCAGTTAGGAGACCTCCCGATCTCTTTGGATTTCATCTCCGCGCTGGATTTCGTGGGGCTGGGTGGAGCTCTGGAAGACGGTTCATTGGAACTTACGGTGACCATGGATTTCACTGATGATGATGCCGCGGAATCGCTGGAGTCATTCATCAAAGGGATAGTTGCATTGGCCGGCGGTTTCCTGACTGACCCCAGTACGGCGGGCCTGCTTGATGGCCTGGAGGTCGACCGTGACGGAAGTCTTCTAACGATCGGGATAGGGATTCCATTGGCGGATATCCCAAACATTTTCGATGATCTTATCTCCCCCGCAAGCATCGAAACGTTAACGTCGAACGGCAGGCCCCCAGGAACACCGGAGATCAGGCTCCTTGCCTCGGCAATCGGAGAACCGGTCCCCGTCTTGAGCAACGTCACCCACGTCCGTGAAGGGCAGCGGGTGGAATACAGCGATGCGCCGCCCACCTCTGGGCAGCACTGGCCGGCGACGGCGCCCTGTGGGTTTTACCCAGATGGCCTGCCCGATGAGCGGGTCGTCCACAATCTGGAGCATGGCAACATCGTAGTTAGCTATAACATCACCAATCCAGCCCAGGTAACCGCGCTACGGCAGGTTTTGGAAGGTGTACGCCAGTTCGACGACTGGGGTGTAGCACGGTCGTACGACAAGGTCCCCGACGGCCAGGTGGTAATCACAGCGTGGGGACGTCTGCACCGGATGGACGGAGTGAATCCAGGAGAGATCGGTCTATTTTTTGAGGCCTTCGCTGGAGTTGCCGGTCCAGAGCGGTTCGAATGCTGACCTGATTCCCGGTGGCGAAAATGCACGCGAAAAAGGGGCGCCCCGATATTTCGGGGCGCCCCTTTCCCTAAGCCAGATACAGTCGTTTATAATTAAATCAATGATGATTACGTTTGCGGGAAACGCCCGTTGGCCAGACCGGGCCCCGGTCTCGATTCACACGTGGGATCACTAGGGAGGGTCTTGTACGATTCTGATATTGTGATATATTTAACAAAACAATTTTACAGCCCTGTTTTCAGGGAGGATTGTGCTTACGCCGTGCCTAGCGGCGGTTTGGTGTTTCCCAGGTGATCCCCGCGGTATTTGCCGCGTTGTTGTTGGCATAGAAAGGTTATTGGCTGATGGACCCATTAAAAGAACTGGCTAAGAAGGGGCTTTACTCGCCGGAGCAGGAACACGATGCTTGCGGCGTGGGCGTCGTCGCCAACATCAAAGGCCAGAAGACACACCAGATCATCGACGAAGGTGTACAGGTCCTGTGTAACCTCGGCCACCGTGGCGCCGCCGGGCGTGACCCGGAGACCGGCGACGGGGCCGGCATGCTTATTCAGACCCCAGACAAGCTTTTCCAACGAGAGGCCGCGGCTTTGGGCATAGACCTGCCCGGCGCCGGCGAATATGGCGTTGGAATGGTGTTCATGCCCCCGGAAGTCCACGCTGATTGCCGCGACATGATCGATAAAGCGATCGAGGCTGAAGGACTGAAAGTCCTGGGCTGGCGCGAAGTTCCGTTGGACCACTCCAAGATCGGCGAAGACGCCCGCGCGGTCTGTCCCAATATCGCCCAGGTATTCATCGGCATGGGACCCGAGATCAAAGACGCCGCTCACCTCGAGCGGAAGCTATTTATCGCCCGAAAATCCCTTGAGCATTCAATGGACGAGTCTGGTCTGACCGAAAACCAGGCAGACCGCTTCTACATCTGCAGCATGTCCTGCAATACCATCGTATATAAGGGCCTGCTCATGGCCCACCAGATATCCGAGTTCTATCTAGATCTGCAAGACCAAGACCTAGTGAGCGCCTTTGCGCTGGTCCACTCCCGCTTCAGCACCAACACCCTGGGCAGTTGGCGGCTGGCTCACCCCTACCGGTACCTGGCCCACAACGGCGAGATCAACACCCTCCGGGGCAACGTCAACTGGATGCACGCCCGGGAGGCCCAGTTAAAGTCCCCCTTGTTCGGCGACGACATGGCCAAGATCGCACCGGTCACCAACCCCGGCGACAGCGACACAGCCAGTCTGGATAACGCCCTGGAACTGCTCCAGATGACCGGCCGCGACCTAGACCACGCCCTGTTGATGCTCATCCCCGAGGCGTGGGACCAGCACGAGACCATGTCCCAGGAGAAGAAGGACTTCTACGAGTACCACTCATCCTTGATGGAGCCGTGGGACGGTCCGGCCATGATAGTGGCGTCCGACGGCCGGAGCCTATGCGCCCTTCTGGACCGAAACGGCCTGCGCCCGTTCCGGTACCTGGTCACCAAAGACGACAAGCTGGTGATGGCCTCCGAGACCGGAGTATTGGAGGTGCCTCCCGCCGACGTCAAATTCAAAGGACGGCTACAGCCGGGCCGGATGTTCCTGGTCAGCTTGGAACAGGGCCGGATCATCGGAGACGAAGAACTGAAACACAATCTGGCCACCAAGAATCCCTATGGCCAGTGGTTGAAAGACAACAAATTAACCCTGAACGACCTGCCGAAAGCGATGGAAGCCCCGGCCATGGAACATGCCGAGTTGGTGCGGTTGCAACAGGCATTCGGCTACAGCATCGAAGAGATTCGTATGCTAACCACGGTCATGGCCGAGCGCGGTACCGAAGCCATCGGCTCCATGGGCAACGATGCTCCACTGGCCGTGCTTTCCGACCAGAACCAGGTGCTCTATAACTACTTCAAACAGCTATTCGCCCAGGTGACCAACCCGCCTTTGGACGCGATCAGAGAGGAACTGGTCACATCGCTGGGGGCTTTCGTCGGAAGCGAACAGAACCTGTTCGACGAGACTCCGGAACACTGCCGGCAGTTGCGGCTGGAGTCACCCATCATCTCGGACCTGGAACTTAGCCAGATCAAGGCCTTGGACCGGGAAGGTCTGCGCACCGGCACGCTGTCGGCGCTTTACGACCGGGATGCCGGAGATGGCGCGCTGAAAAAAGCATTGGACGGACTGCGGAAACAGGCGTCCAAGTCGATAGAGGATGGCTGCTCAATCATTGTATTGTCAGACCGCGGCGCGGACAGCCGCTGGGCCCCCATACCCAGCTTGCTCACGGTCTCGGCGGTCCACCATCACCTGATCCGGGAGGGCACCCGCACCAAGGCAGCTCTGGTCTTGGAGTCTGGTGATGCCCGCGAAGTCCATCACTTCGCGTTGCTCGTGGGATACGGCGCCGGCGCCGTCAATCCCTACCTGGCTTTGGCCACGGTCCGGGATCTGGCTGAGAAAGGGGAGATCAACGGGACAAAACCCGATTACGCCCAGAAGAATTTCATCAAGGCCAACGAGAAAGGCGTGCTTAAAGTGATGTCCAAGATGGGCATCTCCACGGTGCAGAGCTACCGCGGCGCGCAGATCTTCGAAGTTGTGGGCCTGAATCAGGAACTGATTGACGAATATTTCACTTGGACATCGTCCCGAGTGGGCGGCATAGGTTTGGATGGAATCGAACGCGAAGCCTCAGAGCGCCATGACCGTGCCTTCGGGTCATCTCAGGTTGCGGCGGAGCCGGACCTCCAACAAGGCGGCGCCTACCAGTGGCGGCGGGGCGAGGAATTCCACCAGTGGAACCCGGACGCCATCGCGAAACTTCAGCACGCCGCCCGCACCGACAACTGGGACGCTTACAAAGATTTCAGCCGTCAGACAGACGACCAGACTAAAAAATTGGCCACGCTACGGGGCCTGCTGAATTTCAAACAAGACCTGAGTCCGGTGCCCATCGCAGATGTGGAGCCGGCCTCGGAGATCGTGAAACGGTTCGCCACCGGAGCGGCGTCATTGGGTTCCATCAGCCGTGAAGCCCATGAGACCATGGCCATCGCCATGAACCGGATGTCCGCCCGCAGCAATACCGGCGAGGGCGGCGAGGACTACCGGCGATACCGGCTGGATGAGAACGGTGATTCGAGCAGCAGCGCGGTGAAACAGGTGGCCTCGGGCCGGTTCGGCGTGACCGCCAACTATCTGATAAACGCCACCGATCTACAGATCAAGATGGCCCAGGGCTCCAAACCCGGCGAGGGCGGACAATTGCCCGGCCACAAGATCGACGAGTATATCGGCTGGGTGCGGAAGACCACGCCGGGCGTCGAATTGATCTCACCGCCGCCCCACCATGACATATATTCCATCGAAGACCTGGCCCAGTTGATCCATGACCTGAAGAATGTAAACCCCGACGCCAGGATCCACGTGAAGCTGGTGGCGGAGGTAGGCGTCGGGACGGTCGCCGCCGGCGTGGCCAAAGGCCATGCAGACGTGGTGTTGATCAGCGGCTACGACGGCGGTACAGGGGCGTCTCCCGAGTCTTCCATCAAGCACGCGGGCCTGCCATGGGAATTGGGCGTCGCCGAGACCCAGCAGGTACTGGTAGCCAACGGGTTGCGGAGCCGAATAGTCGTGCAGACCGACGGTCAACTCAAGACCGGCCGTGACGCCGTGATGGCCACACTTCTGGGCGCGGAAGAATATGGGTTCGCGACCTCGGCATTGGTGGTCAGCGGCTGCATCATGCTCCGCAAATGCCACATGAACACTTGCTCAGTGGGTATCGCCACCCAAGACCCGGAGCTCCGGAAGCAATTCGCCGGCGAGCCCGAGCATCTCGTTTCCTACTTCATGTTTGTCGCCGAAGAGATGCGGGAGATCATGGCCGAACTAGGCTTCCGGACTGTGAACGAAATGATTGGCCGGACGGACGTTCTTGATTTCCAGGACGCAGACGACCACTGGAAGGCTCAGGGGTTGGACTTCTCCCGTCTGCTGCACCGCCAGGAGTCCGGCGACGCAGATGAGCCGGTCTACTGTGATAGAAAGCAAGACCACGGGCTGGAAAAGGCCCTGGACCACCAGTTGATCGCCCAGGCCAAACCGGCGTTGGATGAACAGGAAAAAGTACAGATCGACCTGCCGATCTCCAATGCGAACCGGACCGTGGGCGCCATGCTCAGCGGCAAGATCGCCAAGGCATATGGCGAAGATGGCCTTCCGGACGACACCATCAATATCAACCTGACGGGCTCCGCCGGACAAAGCTTCGGCGCTTTCCTGGTCAGGGGCATCAACGTCAAGTTGACGGGCGACACCAACGATTATATGGGCAAGGGAATGTCGGGCGGCCGCATCGTGGTCTGCCCCCATCCCGAATCGACTTTCGTGCCTGAAGAAAACATCATCATCGGCAACGTCGCCATGTACGGAGCCACCGGCGGCGAGGTATTCATCAACGGCATCGCCGGCGAGCGGTTCTGCGTCCGCAACAGCGGAGTGAAGACCGTGGTTGAGGCCGTGGGAGACCACGGTTGCGAGTACATGACCGGTGGAGTGGCTGTGGTGTTGGGACCCACCGGTCGCAACTTCGCCGCGGGCATGAGCGGCGGGATCGCATTCGTTTACGACAAAGATGATTGTCTCGGAATCTCCTTCAATGACGGCATGGCCGACATGGAGGCAGTGACGGACCCCGAAGACATCTCGCTCCTAAAAGGGCTGATTGAAGACCACAAGAAGTACACCCATAGCACTCCGGCCACCGAGATCCTTGCCGACTGGAGTGCAGCTTTGAAGCGGTTCAAGAAGATCATGCCCAGAGATTACCGCCGGATCTTGGAAGAGCGTAAGCGCAGGGTTGAGGAGGGGACGGAACGGGAATTGGAAGCGGTCGGAAATGGGTAAACCGACAGGCTTCACGGATTCTGACCGTCAACCACCGGAGCGGCGTCCCACGGCGGAGAGAAAGGGCGACTACCGCGAGATCTACCTACCTTGGGGTGAAGAAAAAGCCAAGGAGCAGGGCTCACGGTGCATGGACTGCGCCGTTCCTTTCTGCCACATGGGCTGCCCCTTGGGCAACGTCATCCCCGATTTCAATCACCAAGTCTACAAGGGTGACTGGCAGGGGGCGTTGGCCACACTCCTGTCCACGAACAATTTTCCGGAGTTCACCGGCCGCATCTGTCCGGCCCCGTGCGAGGCAAGCTGCGTCCTAAGCATAAATTCAGACCCGGTCACCATCGAGTACATCGAGAAAGAGATCGTCGACCGGGGATTTGAGAACGGCTGGATCAAGCCTGAACCGCCCGCCAACCGCACCGGGAAAAAGATTGCCGTTGTCGGCTCGGGACCCGCCGGCCTGGCCGCGGCGCAGCAGCTCAACCGCGCCGGACACTTGGTGACGGTAATTGAGCGCGCCGGCTATATCGGTGGTCTGCTCGTCTTGGGCATCCCTGAATTCAAGTTGGAAAATGCTGTGGTCCAACGCCGCGTCGATCTGATGGCCGAAGAGGGCGTTACCTTCCTGACCAACACCAACGTTGGCGTAGACTTCCCGGTGGACCAGTTACTCTCTGAATTCGACGCGGTTTGTCTGGCCATCGGGTCCACGGAGGCCAGGGAGCTGGACGTTCCGGGCCGGGAGTTGGATGGAGTCCACCTGGCCATGGATTATCTAACTCAACAGAACCGAGTATTGTCAGGCGAAGAGATTCCGGAAGACGAGCGCATCGACGCCGAAGGCAAACGAGTGGTCATCTTGGGCGGAGGGGACACCGGCGCAGATTGCTTGGGCACAGCCCACCGCCAGGGCGCCGAAGTGGTGCACCAGATAGAGCTGCTGGCTGAACCCCCGGATGAGAGACCCGGCAATAACCCCTGGCCCCAATGGCCCATTATTCTCCGGTCTTCTCCGGCCCACGAAGAGGGCGGCATCCGGGACTATGCGGTGCTGACCAAGGCATTCACGGGAAGCGGCGGCAAACTGGAGAAGCTGCACGCGGTGCGGGTCGAGTGGAAGGAAGGCGCGAACGGCGGCCGTCCATCCATGGAAGAGGTGCCCGGCAGCGAGTTTGAGATCGAAACTGAACTAACCCTGCTGGCCATGGGATTCTTACACCCCGAGAAGGACGGCATGCTGTCTCAGCTCGGCGTGGACCTGGACGGCCGCGGCAACGTCGCCATCGACGGCAACCGCATGAGCAGCGTTGCGGGCGTTTTCGCGGCCGGAGATGCAGCCAGGGGTCAGTCACTGGTAGTCTGGGCCATCGCCGAGGGCCGGGAAACCGCCCGCGCCATGGACCTCTACCTCATGGGCGAAACGTCCCTCCCCCACTCACTGCCCGAACACGGCTAAGTCCGTCAGTTCCCCGGCGTGAACAGCCGGAACACTTCGGCGAACTTGGCAACGTCGACGATGACCCTTACCCGCACGTTTCCGTCTTCTTGACGGGAACCCAAGTCTTCGGACCCCTGAAGTTCTTTTTCAGACTCTAGCGCTTCCGCGGCTTGCCGTAAGGCGGCTAAGGCCACGCCTTCGCCGGTGAAGCCGATCAGGCCATGGAAGACCACCAGGTCGCCGGGCAAAATATCGGCAGATACTACAACTCCCGTGCATCCGGCGAGCCCTTGAACGTCATGGAATAGCGGCAACGTTTCGCACTGGGACAGCACCCCCGCCGCGAAGCCTGAAGGGACGTTTGCCAACAGAGCGGAGAGGCCCGGCGCGTCCAATATGGAGCCGGAACGCCCATCGAACCCATCCAGAGAGCCTTTGACCAGCGCTGTTGCTTCCGCGGGCGTGATGCTCTGGCCGGATGCGGCTACGCCGGTTGTAGCATCGGCCGTTGCCATGGCCAGGACCGTTCCCAAGACGTTGATCCCCCAAACATCGTGGCCCTCGTAGGTGGTCGGGCCGTCGCCGCCCAGTTGCAGGCCGAAACCGCCGGCGAGGCGGAGCATATCCGCGATGGCGAAGTCACTCTGGAACGGTGTGACGACGCTCCTAGTCTGGAAGTCAGCGGCCACTGCGAGTCTGCTGACCAGCCCGGTTGCGATGGATGGCAATGCCACGTCCAGTCCCAAGACCTCCGGGTTGATGATGGCCCCAAGACTCTCGTTGGACCGCAAGAAATCAATGTCCAGGTAGACCGCCGAGCTGAAGCCCTCCGGGACCAGCGAGAGGACCTTGGTCAGTTGGGCCAGTCGTTCTGGGTCGGCCGGCGGTATTTCCGCGCCCGCGAAATCTCCGTAGGGAACCGGAGTGGGAGCTGGCGTCGATGTGGGGGCGGCGGTTGGCTCTGCGGTGGGTTGCGGAACGTCCGTTGCGGGAGCTGTCTGCGTTGAGCAGGCGGCCAAAATAAAGACAGCCACCAAGGTCGCCATTAGCGCCGCGGTGGTGCGTTTACCCGTCCTTGAAGACAACGTCCTAGCTCTGTGTGGCGGCCGCGCGGTCTTGTTTGACGTGGGCCAGATATTCCCGCATGTCCAGCACCTGTACGGCGTTGGTGGTGCCCGAAACCCCCGGAGAGAACCCGTGGACGATGGTCACAACGTCGGTTTCGTCAATAGTCCCGCCGTCCAGTCCGGATTGTATGACCGAAGCCACCAGACTCGCTACATCACGCTGCGGCGGTATGACGCCGCCGGGTCGGATTCCCCAGCCCATGCATAGCTTCTGAAGCACGGCCGCATCGTGGGAAAAAGCGATGATATCGGCGTCTGGCCGGAACCTCGCCAGCTCGAATGCAGCCCTTCCGGTGCTGGTCACGACCACCGGTTTGGAGCCCAGGGAACGGACCAGCCGCGCCGCCGCTGAGGCGATGGCCTGGGTGCGGTCCCTGGAGCTCAGGTCGCTGAAGTAGGGATAGACGGTCTCGGTTTCTTTCACCGTGGCATCGGCCACCTTGTAGGCTTCCAGGGGATACTGGCCCACTGCTGTCTCGTCGGAGAGCATGATGGCGTCGCAGCGGTCCAGCACGGCGTTGGTCACATCGGATATCTCGGCTCTGGTCGGCGCCGGCGCGACTACCATCGACCACAGCATCTGAGTTGCGATGACCGAAACCTTGCCCGCTTCGTTGGACTTGGCCACCAGTTGCTTCTGGACGATGGGCACCCGCTCCATGGGGATCTCAACACCCAGGTCGCCCCTGGCAACCATGATGCCGTCCACCTCGGGGAGGATGGAGTCGATGTTGTCGACGCCTTCGCCTCGCTCCAATTTGGCCATCACTAGGGCCTTGCTGCCGGCCGCGTTCAGATGTTCCCTGGCGTAGACAATGTCCTCGGCCGTGCGCACGAAGGACAGGCCGACCCAATCGACCCCATGCTCAACGCCGAATTTCAGGGCGATCTTGTCCTGTTCGGTCAACACCGGGTCGTCGATGGGCACGCCGGGAAGATTCACCCCTTTATAGGACGAAACGACGCCGGAAGAAAGTACGGTGGCGTCCACTCTGGATGAGCTGGCCGCCGTAACTTCCAGACGGACGGTTCCGTCTGCGATGAAGATGTTATGGCCAACTGCTATGTGCCTAAATGCCCCCGGCTGAGGAAAAGGCAGAACTCCGAGTTCGGTCGTCGATGCTTCAGGTATCAAGCTCACGGTGTCGCCGAGGTTCAAAAGCACCGGTTCTTCAAGAGTCCCCAAGCGAAGTTTGATGCCGCCCAAGTCCTGGAGGATGGCCACCGGGCGCCGCTGTTTCTGGGAGATTCGCCTGATGTTGGCGATCACCTCGGCGTGTTCGTCCAGGGTCCCATGGGAGAAATTCAGGCGTGCGCAGTCGATTCCCATACCGATGAGTTGATCCAACATGTCCGGGTCTCTGGATGCCGGACCGATGGTAACCATGATCTTTGTTTTGCGCATGGTGCCTGCCTCATTGCGCCTGGGCCGACCCAAGTTGCCGGCACGAACCGACCTTGATGGTCTTTGATATTTCCCCGTGTACGAAATATAACAGACCGGAAAGTATTCTACGAACCGATACCAGGCATGGGTTTGCGTCAAAAAAGAGACGCCCCGACCGGTCGGGGCGTCTCTTTTTTACCTAAAGACCCGCAAGCTGACGGCTGTTAGCAGAGAGCTACCAGCTAACGCCCGTTGCTTCGGCCGGCGTCAAACCGGTCGGTGGCCGCTTTGATTCCAGCGTAACGGTTCTGTTGCAGTGCCTCTTTGCGGTCACTGGCCCAATCCCTGGAGATGCGGATGCCCTCCAGGCTGCCTTGGAAATGGGGCATCACGTAGCGGGCCAGGAGTTCATAGCTACGGTGGATCTTGTCCCGGGGGGCCCAGTCTTCGACCCTTATCATGAACTTGCCGAAGCCGCCGGTGATCTCTTGGAGCCGCTCGATGCCGGCGATGCAGTCATCCGGAGTGCCGACGATCCACTGGTTGTGGTCGACCATGTAGTCCACGATCTGGTCGCGGGGTACGTCCGGTACCGGGTTGCCCAGGGTCTCGCCAAAATATTCAGTGACCAAGTTGGCGCTGCTTTCCCGGATGTCTTTCATCGCCTGCTCTTTCGTTTCCGCTAGGTGCATGCCCATGACCACGCCCCAGTCTTCCCGGTGCATCTCCTTACCGTGCTCAGCCGCCGTCTCTTCGGCAATGGACCAGAGTTCGGCCAGGGAAGTCTTACGGATAGTGTCCCTGGGCACGCTTAAAGACAAGATCGACGCCCCATGCTTACCGGCCAGGGTGACGCCGGCGGGGGATTCAACCGAGGCCACGGCCACGGGGACGATGGGGTCTTGGTAGGGCCGCAGTTGGAGCACGGCATCGTTCATCTCGAACCAGTCGGTCTTCACCGTGTAGGGTTCGGGGTCGGACATCAGCCGGATGATGGCGTCCAACGATTCTTCCATCATCGCACGCTGTCTCTCGGGTTTTATTCCCAGCATTAAGGCGTCGGAAGCAAGGGCGCCGGGGCCGCACCCTAAGATCACCCGGCCTTTGGTCAGGTGGTCCAGCAAAACCATTCGGTTGGCCACCATGAAGGGATGGTGGTAGGGCAGGCTGGTTACGCCGGTGCCCAGCCGGATGTGCCGGGTGCGTTCGGCGGCGGTGGCCATGAACAGCTCTGGTGATGCGATGGTCTCCCAGCCGGCGCTGTGGTGCTCGCCGATATAGGCCTCGTCGAATCCCAGGGTATCCAACCATTGGAGAAGCTCCAGGTCCCTTTCCAGAGCCAAGGTGGGGTTCTCGCCCACGCGGTGGAAGGGAGCCATGAAGACGCCGAATTTCATGCGTTTGGGGACTGTCATGCTTACATCCTCCGTGAGTGCCCCGAGACGCCGTGAAGACATCCGGGACGGTGTGGTCCGCAAGGTAAAAGCGCCCTCGGTGTTTCGATACGGGGCAGCCTGGCGGCCAGGATTATTCTAACACGCAGTGTGACCGCGCACGGGATAGCAAGTATCGGTAAAGGCTTGGATTTTACCGCTCATCCTGCCCTTCCGCGGAAGGATGGCGAAGGATTATTTGCGGGTCAACCAAATTTGGAATACTAAGAACCGGTGACGGCGCTGCGGCGTTCCATTAGCAGCGTGTCCCGCCAGTGGCCGTTGAGGCGGCCGATGCGCTCTCTGGTGCCAACCGTGAGGAACCCGCAGGCGGCATGGAGGGCGATACTGGCCTCATTCTCTACCAAGATGCCGGCCTGGAAGGTCCAGACCCCGGCGGACTCGGAGGCTGTAATCAGGGAATCTAGCAGTAGCCTTCCCGTTCCCTTGCGCCGGAAGTGTTCAGCAACATAAACGCTCACTTCAGCCACCCCGGAATAGACGGCGCGGGATGAAACGGGACTCAGGGCGGCCCAACCGACCACCTGTTCACCATCCCTGGCCACCAAACGGCAGTCCGGCCGGTGATTGTTGTTCCAGCTTTCCCAGGGAGGGGCTTCTGTTTCGATGGTAGCGTGTCCGGTGGCGATACCTTCCAGGTAGATCTCCCGGACCACCTCCCAGTCTTCCGGTCCCATCGGTTCAATGATGCAATTAACGGTTTTAATTCTGATGTTAGGGTCTGCGGTGCGAAAGGTGATCGAGACCGCGCATTGTAGGATCAGCGGGCCATCGTGTAAACCTGATGCCGGGCCCAGGCCCAAATCTAGGCCCACCAGGCTGTGAATCATGCGGCGGGCAAAGTGACATCGCTTCGCTAAACGTGGTATCGTTGCACCCACAAATCCCGTCGTCTGGGATCACCCAAATAACCGGTAGGAGAGGTTGCGAGATGCCTAAGATCAAACACATCGCCATTGCCACACAAGACGCGGCGAAGACCGCCGCCTTTTACAAAGAGGTCTTCGGACTGCGCGAGATCGCCCAACTTGAAAGCGCCAACGCCAATGGTTTCTTCCTCAGCGACGGCAACGTCAACATGGCCATTCTGGACTTCCAGAACGACGCCGTTGCCGGTGAGCGCGGAAAAGATTACAGCGGCATCCACCACATCGGCTTCGAGGTCGAGGACCTGGAAGACGTTGAGAAGAAGTTGGCCGACCACAATTCCCTTCCGATGGACGAAGTAAACAAGGCTTTGGGAGTAGGCATGGGTGGACCCCGCCACGATAACGTCGAGATCAAGTACACCGGTCCAAATGGCGAGATGATCGATGTCTCCGCCCATGGCTGGGTCGGCACCCGCGGCTTTGATTAAGCCAAACACGTAAGCCGAGCACGGAATCAAGGACAAAAAACTGGCCCTCCATCAGGAAGGGCCAGTTTTTTCTTTAGCAGCCTCGCTACGTTTAGGGCTGCCTTTAGGCGGGTCTGAAAGCGAGGGCCGGCGAGTCTTCGTCCAGGTCGTCGGCGTCCAAGACCATATCCATCCCGGTCTTGATGCTCTGGGGATTCGTGCCGTCCACACCGTTGATCATGGCGCTGATCCGGGGGCCCTCTTCCAGGGCGACGATCCCGGTGCAATATGGCTTGTCCCGCCCGTAACCTTTGGCGGCCATCTTAACGGGGACGATGGATATGCAGGTGAAGGTGCTCAGCTTGGCCTTGCCGCTGAATGCGTGCCACTCCATGTTGAACCCGTGGCACTCCGGGCACATGGGCCGGGGTTCCGGGGACAGATGGCCGCAGTCCTGGCACTTCACGCCGACCAGCGTCTTGTCCTCTTTCAGCTTGCTGTAGAAGGCGCGGGAGTTGAATTCGCTGGCCATGATTACGACTCCCGGCGCAGCACGTTGACCACGCAGGTCCCGCCGGTGCCGCCGACGTTGTGGGTGACACCGACCGTTGGGTCGGTCTTTTTCACCTGGCGTTCTCCGGCCTCTCCGCGCAGTTGCTTATAGATCTCGATGACCTGGCCGACTCCCGAAGCGCCGACCGGGTGGCCCTTGGCCTTCAGACCGCCCGAAGTGTTGATGGGGTGGTCGCCGTCCCGCGCGGTGCGTCCTTCGTCCACCGCCCGCGGGCCTTCTCCCGGGGAGAAGAAACCCAGGTCCTCGGTGGCCACGATCTCGGCGATGGTGAAGCAGTCGTGGACTTCGGCCAGGTCGATGTCGGCAACGGTGATGCCGGCCATGTCGTAAGCCTGCTGGGAAGCAGCTTTGGCGGCCGACAGTGAAGTCAGTTCATCAGAGTCGTGGAGCGGCTTGCCGGAGGCCTGTCCGATGCCGGCGATGCTGATGGGGACGTCGGTGAAGTTATAGGCGATCTCTTCCGACACCAGCAGCACGCAGGTGGCGCCGTCGGTGATGGGTGCGCAGTCATATAGCCGCAGGGGCCAGGCGATCCAAGGATTGGCCTTGGGGTCATTCAGGAAGTCCATGTCGGTCTTGTAGTCCGGCACCTCCTGGCCTCGTTCTTGGGCCCGGGAGATGCGGCGTTCCATCATCTGGGTCACGGTCTCTTGGAACTGGGCCTTGGGGTTGAGAGCGCCATTACTGTGGTTCTTGATGGCGACCTTGAGCAGGTGGTCCAAGTTGGTCTCGTACTTGTCCATATGGGCTTTGGCGATGGCGCCGAAGATGCCGGGAAAGGTCAGGCCGGCCGGGACTTCATAAAGGCCGTCGGCCGCCGACGCCAGAACGTCGGTTACGCCGTCCGTGGGGAGGTTGGTCATCTTCTCCATGCCGCCAACCAGCACGACGTCGTACATGCCGCTGGCGATGGCCATCACGCCTTCCCGGAGGGCGCTGCCGCTGCTGGCGCAGGCGTTCTCGATGCGGGTAACGGGAATGGGTGTGATGCCCAGCCAGTCGGCCAAGATGGGCGCGGTGTGCCCCTGGTGCTCAAAGAGATCGGAGGAGTAGTTGCCCACGTAGGCGCACTCGATGTCTTCGATATCGAAGCCGCGGTCCATATTCTGGACCATGTCCTGGAAGGCCTCCACGAACAGGTCACGGGAGTCTTTTTCCGGAAAGGCCCCGAATTGGGACAGACCTGCGCCTACGATTGAGACCTGGCGGCCCAGTTGGCGCTTCTTGTTGATGGTGGCCATTTGAATACTCCTTGAATTAGACGGGCAATCGCTTTGATCGATATATCAGGATGGTAATTGGAATCGGTTATACGGAGTGATTAGGCCAACATGAGACGCCGGCATTTTGGCTCGGGAACCGGGTCGCCGAACTCCGTCGCAGTGTCTATCCAGAGTTGGACCTCTTCTTGAGCACTGGCCAACGCCGTTTCTTGGGATTTCTCATGAGCGATGCAGCCGGGTAATTCGGGCACCTCTGCCGCGAAGATTTTATCTTCGTCTGACCAGTAAAGGATTATTTCATATTTGTGCATCAGTCCTGTCGTTGGTCGATACAATACCGCCTGTAGCGATTATCCAGGCGTCTGGTTATGCCAGTAAACCGATTTTCATTGCTGGTCCGGTATCTGTTTCGGACGCCCAGCACCGCCGGCCGCCGCTGCCGTCGCTAATGATCCCAAGCCAGCCGGAAACCCATTCCAGAGGCGGCTTTATCGCGGCTTCCCCTAAGAGGGACGGTCGATACGCTCTTGTTCTCTTTCCGCAGCCTTGTCGCGTAGGGGCCGGCCTTTCTCCGGTTCCGGGTCCTTTATCACGCCGTAGGACTCCAAGGCTTCGTGGCCTTCAGGCAGGTATTCGGTGATTGGGAGCCCCTCTTTATTTACAAACAGCAGGCAATGGCAATATTTGTAGATCTGCATGTCGTCGCAGGCGCAGATCCAAGTGCGGTGCTTAATCTCTTCAGTCTTGTCCGGGTAGAAACGGCAAGGACATAAGGGCCGACCGATTTCGTCTATGTTCTGGGCCAGACCGAGGATAACTTGCTCAGTCACCCCTTCGACAGGTGAGACGAAGGTTCCGGACTTCTCGGTGAACTTTTCTACGAAGACCCTCATTCGCTGGATAGCTTTCTCGCTGGGCAGGTCTGCCATAGCAATATTCCCTCCGGCGCGGTGGCCGTTAATTCTTTTGACTCTCGATATGAGATGTTACCAAATCTTGGAGGATTCGTGTTTGGGCAATAGCTGCCCGAATCATTGCTTTGATCGGCTGATCGATCGGGACTGGTTTGCAAGCTAGGCGCCCCTGATGACCGCTTCGCACATCTGCGCTCCTTGGAAAACTTCGGCGATAACGGCCGTTTCCCAGGTGGTGTGGAAATCCCGCACCCCGATCCCTACCGGGACGGCTGTGATGCCCTTCTCGATGAATACATTGGCGTCGGAACCGCCGCCAGTAGTTTCTAAAACGGGCTTCATACCCATCCCCGCCAATGCCCGGCTTATCATGGCCACGGCCTCGCTGCCGGCATCGATATTGTACGCCTGATAAGTGTTAACGATATCCAGGTCGATCTTGGCCTCGGGATATCTGGATGCGACCTCTTCGAATACTCCCCGGAACTTTCGTTCGAGGTCGGCCAGTTTCTCGTTGCTGCGGCTTCGGAACTCGCCGTCCAGGAATGCTTGCTCAGGGATGATATTGCGTTTCAGGCCGCCTTCCAAACGGCCGATGTTGGCCGTGGTCTCTTCGTCGATGCGGCCCAAAGGCAGTTGGCCCAGTATGTCGGCGGCTATTAGCAACGCGGAGATGCCTTTCTCCGGTTCCAGGCCGGCATGGGCGGCGCGCCCGGTTATCTGGGCGGTGACCACGTTCTGGGAAGGCGCGGAGAGGATGATGCGGTTGGGCGGCCCTTCGCCGTCGAATACGATGCCCGTCGTGGCCGAGACCATGCTGAAGTCCAAGTGGTGGGCGCCAACCAGGCCGCCTTCTTCGTGGCGGGTGAATACAACTTCGATTGCCCGGTTGCCGCCGCCGTTGGACTCATTTGCAGCTGCCAATCCCTCGAGAACTATGGCCACGCCGGCTTTGCAGTCGCCGCCTAAGATGGTGCTGCCGTCGGACCGCACCACTCCACCGTCGACTATGGGCTTGATGCCGCGCCCCGGCTCCACGGTATCCAGATGCGCGGAGAGCATGATGGGAGGTCCCTCACCCGGCAGTTTGGCGATCACGTTGTTGTAGGTGTCGTGGGAAACCTTTAGGCCCATAGACTCCAGCCTGGCGCTGACCTCCGCGTCCATGGCGTCTTCCTCGCCGCTGGGACTGTCGATCTTGATCAGCTCCATCAGGGTTTTTACCAGCCGTTCTTGATCGGCCAAATCATGCCTCCAGACGCCGGGACCTCCCGGCGTAGAATATTTCGACTGGCCTACGGCAGCGCCGCCACGGCCTTGATCTCGACCAACAGGTCTTCGTTCACTAGCCCGGCCACCACCAACAGAGTGTTGGTCGGGAACTCGCCGTCTGGGTAGATGTCGGGGTAGACCTGGCCGCGGCCATCGAGATATCCCCGGATCGACGAGCGGCCGACCACGTAGGTGGTGAACTCGACCACGTCGCTGAATCCCGCGCCGGCGGCGGCCAGGACATGACCGATGTTCTCCAAGGCTTGCCGGGTCTGGGCTGCGGCGTCGCCCTTCCCCACCAAGTTGCCGTTGGAGTCCACACCCACTTGGCCCGCGATAAATACCAGCTTTCCGGGGCTTACGCTGATCCCCAAGGAATAGGCCCCAAGAGGCTTGGGTGCCTGGTTGCTGGTGATAACCGTACGGTCTGCTCCCTCCCGGTGGTCCTTACTGAGGTCGAATACCGGCCCATTATAAGACAAGCTGCTGATAGGACAAGGAACCGTGCTGGAGGAAGCCCCCAGATCCCCATGCTATACTCGGCGCCATGTCGGCAGGTCCATCGGAATCCCAGAAATCCCAGGGGAGACCCCAGGTCGGTGTAGGCGTGATCTTCGTGCGTGACGGCCAGGTTTTTCTGGCCAAACGACACGGCGCCCACGGCGAAGATACCTGGGCTTCCGCCGGCGGTCACTTGGAGAACGGCGAGACATTCGAGGAATGCGCCCGGCGAGAGGCGATGGAGGAGCTGGGCGTGACCGTGGGTGACCTGCGGTTCCTCTGCGTGAGCAATATCATCGCCTACGGCAAACATTACGTGGACATCGAGTTTCTAGGCGACATCTCCGGTCAAGAACCAAGATTGATGGAGCCGGAAGCCTTCATCGACAGTGGCTGGTTCCCACTTGAAGATCTCCCGGAGCCCCTGTTTCTCGCGATGGGCCACGCGTTGGATAGCTATAAGACGGGCCAGATGTATTATCCAGGACACTAACTCGAACTATTATCGATCGAAGAATCGGAGGTGAAGATGGCAGCGAAGAAAGGAAACGGTCTGCTGATGGTCTACAGCGACGTGGCGGCCGAGAATGACGAAGAGTACAACCGTTGGTACAACGAGGAGCATATCCCCGAGCGGCTTTCCATCCCGGGAGTGCTCAACGCGGCCCGCTATGAGGCGGTCCAAGGCGGCCCCCGGTATCTGGCCTGCTATGAGCTTGAGTCGGCCGAAACCTGGCATTCCGACGCCTGGCAGAAGTGGCTTAAAGAGCCGACCGAATGGTCCAAAAGAATGTCCCCGAGCGTCATCGGCACGGCCTATATCCGAAATCTATACACCCGCATCTACCCGGACAACGTGCCCGATGAGACCGCGCAGGCCGATATGTCGCCGGTCTTGTTGGTGGGGCGGATGTCGGTTCCCGAGGCGCTGGACGCCAAGTTCAACAAGGCTTACAACACCGAGCGCTTGCCGGAAGCGACCAAGATACCTGGCTATATCAGGGCCCGGCGGTTCGAGGCAGTCATGGGCGCCCCCAAGTACAGCACGGTCCACGAAATGGAGTCGATGGACGTGGTCAATGGGGAGGGATGGAAGGCCTGGAGCCCCATGGTCACACCTGTGTGGAATACCGAAGTTAGGCCGTTCATGGTGCACGAAGAGGGTTCACCGGGAATATTCAGGCGAATATTCCCAAAATAAACGCGATCTAGACTCGATTTCAACCAATTTTAAAGGGCGCCGGCCGGAGACTCTCGGTCAGCGCCCTTTTTGATTAACTGACAGGCCGTTATTGACGAAAAACCGTCGTGGAATAACACTGTTTGAAGCTATAAAAGCCGAAAGCTGCCTTAGTTACACGTAACTGTCCGCGCTCCGATTCGCCCTTCAGGCACGAAATTTCGGACGGGGACCGTTTTGGGTGTCAAGATGACATAAAATACGGTCCCCAAAGCCCTATTTTTGAGGCCATTTAGCCTCAAATCTGGTATAATATGCCTAGTCTGAATGACATCAGACCCAACCGTTTTAACCCCCGGCGCCACGCGTGATTTTTTCTCTGTCGGCCCAACGAATCTCTATGGTGAAATAACAACATGACACAAGCCCAAGCAAGCCAATATACAGCCAAAGATATCCAGGTCCTGGAGGGCCTGGAGGCAGTGCGAGTCCGCCCTGGGATGTACATCGGAAGCACTGACCAGCGCGGTCTACACCACCTGATTTACGAGATATTGGATAACGCCGTGGACGAAGCGATGGCCGGCTTCTGTGAGAGCGTCGATATCGCCATATCCGAAGATGGTTGGATCTCAGTGGTGGACAACGGCCGCGGTATCCCCATCGACAAGCACGCGAAGACCGGCAAGAGCGCTCTAGAGACGGTGATGACCACCCTGCATGCCGGCGGAAAGTTCGGCGGCGGCGCCTACAAAGTCACCGGCGGTCTGCACGGCGTTGGCGGGTCGGTGGTGAATGCGCTCTCGGCAGAACTGCGCGCCGAAGTACGCCGTCAGGGTTGGATGTACAGCCAAGAATACGAGCGGGGAAAGCCGACCACACAATTGGTGAAGGGCGAAAAAACCACGGAACACGGCACCACCGTGATGTTCAGACCTGACCAGGATATCTTCCCGGAAATCGACTATGATTTTGAGATACTGATCGCCCACTTCAAAGAGATCGCCTATCTGAATAAGGGACTGGAGATCAATTTCACCAGCTATTGGCACCAAGAGCGCCGCAAGGGGGACATCGAGCGGACTTATTTCTTCGACGGTGGCATCGCCAACCTGGTGCGAAACGTCAACCGAAACCGCCGGACCGTTCAGTCCACTCCTTTTTATTTCGAGAAAATAGTCGACGAGACCTCGGTAGAAGTGGCCATCCAATACAACGATCTTTTCTCTGAGACCGTATTTTCCTTCGCGAATTGCATCAACACTCAAGAGGGCGGAACCCACATGACGGGCTTCCGTACCGCTTTGACCAGGGTGATCAACGATTTCGCCCGGAAGCAGGGCTACATCAAGGACGACCAGTCCAATCTCACCGGCGAAGACGTCCGTGAGGGACTGGCCGCCGTCATCAGCGTCAAGTTGGCCGACCCCCAGTTCGAGGGACAGACCAAGACCAAGCTGGGCAATGCCGAAGTCCGGGGCATCGTGGACTCGGTGGTCAGCGAGGGCCTGAACCGCTACCTGGAAGAGAACCCCACCGATAGCAAGCGGGTGGTTGAGAAGTGCCTGACCTCCCAGAAGGCCAGGGAAGCGGCCAAACGTGCCCGCGACCTGGTGATACGCAAGAACGCCCTGGATGGGTCGTCTCTGCCCGGTAAATTGGCGGACTGCGCCGAGCGCGACCCCGCCAAATCGGAGCTGTACATCGTTGAAGGTGAATCGGCCGGTGGATCGGCCAAGATGGGAAGGGACAGACACTTCCAGGCAATCCTGCCGTTGAAGGGAAAGATCCTTAATGTGGAACGCGTCCTGCAGCAGCCGGACAAGATCCTAGGCCATGAGGAGATCCGAGCCATGGTTGCCGCGCTGGGCGCCGGCGAGGGCGAGGAATTCGACCCATCGAAGCTCCGCTACCACAAAATCATAATCATGACCGACGCCGATGTGGACGGCTCCCACATCCGGACGTTGATTCTGACGTTCTTCTACCGGAGGATGTTGCCGCTGATCGAGCAGGGGTTTCTGTATATCGCGCAGCCGCCGCTTTACCGGATACAGACCGGCAGGAAGGTCGAATACACCTACTCCGAAGAGGAAAAGGACGAGTACCTGGCCAACCTGAATGGTAGCCGTAATCCCCAGCTCCAGCGTTACAAGGGCCTGGGAGAGATGAACCCGGACCAGTTGTGGGAAACAACTATGAATCCGGAAAGCAGGCAGATGCTTAGTGTTACCATCGACAACGCACTCGAGGTTGACGACACCTTCACCACCCTCATGGGTGAGTTGGTCGCTCCCCGCAAGAGTTTTATCCAAGCCCATGCCCGCAGCGTGCAGAACCTAGACGTTTAATCTGGGGTCTGGTCCGGGGTTTGGCCGCGCGTTTCGCTCGCCGGCCGCCGGTCCCTTTGGAAACTGCTCTAACTTGGTTTATAATAGGCGCGTCGGCTTTCGTAGATTCGAGTCCGCGCCTATTATGTTTTGCGGACTCAACGCACAGGGACCGGCCCAGATGACCTTAGGAGGAGCAAGTTGCCCGCAAAGAAGACAGGCCGTAAGCAAGTAAAGAGGGCCGTACGCACCAGGGGAGACCGTACTGAGACCAGGTCCGCAATGGCCAAGGCGTTGCGTTCCGTCGAGTCCGGTGATGTGGCCGAGGCCGAGAATGACGTCAAGGACGCGCTGAGTACGTTGGACCGGGCCTTGCAGAAAGGCATCTTGCACAAGAACAACGTCAATCGCCGTAAGTCGCGCATGGCGGCCCGCTTGAACAAGATGAAGGCCGCTGCCGAATAATTTCGGGCCTATAACCAGGAAACAAAACCCGCCCTTGTCTGAAGCAAGGGCGGGTTTTTATATTGCCGGCCCGTCGCCGGCTTGGCGGTATCGTGACACAGAATCGTTGACAGGCGGCAAGGCCTTTGCTAGCCTAATTCAGAACATAAGTTTTTATGTTAAGGCGCTGAAACAGGCCCCGAATCCGTCAAGGCGCTAAAGGAAAAGATGGTTACAAGCAAAAAGATGCCGCCCCGCAGACAACGAATACTGGCGTTCCTCCAGGAGTTCTACTCGGATAATGGCATACCGCCTACTGTACGGGACATCCAGAGAGCGTGTGAGATCAGCTCCACCTCCGTTGTGGACTATAACTTGGAAAAGCTGCGGGAGGCGGGGTATATCAACCGAAGGCAAGACGTAGCCCGAGGGATCGAGATCCTTGACCAGGAAGGCGAGCCGATCTCCAACGCACCCCGGATTCAGATCTTGGGTCTCATCGCCGCCGGTACGCCAATTCCGGTCTGGAGCGTCGAGGAGTCCGAGGCCAGCCAAGAGTTCGATACGGTCGAGGTCTCGCCCGAACTGTTGCGCCAGCACGGAAAGCTGTTTGCCCTGAGGGTAAACGGCACTTCGATGATCGATGCGCTGATCGACGACGGGGACGTTGTGATCATCAAGCCGTCCAGCGTCGCCAACAATGGTGAGATGGTGGTCGCTTGGCTCAAGGAAGAGCAAGAGACTACACTTAAAAAGTTCTACGCGGAGGGCAGTCGGGTCCGCCTGCAGCCCGCAAACAGCACCATGGATCCTATCTATAGTCCCGCGGAGAACGTGGAAGTCCACGGGAAAGTGGTGTCTGTGATCCGTAACCTGGGGTAGTGAGTCAAGGGAACGCATCAGGTAAAAAGGCCCCGTCCTTCTGTAGAAGAACGGGGCCTTTTTTAATCTCATTACTACTGATCGCTTCAGCGGCGGGCGTTGCTGAGCGCCCCGTAGGTGGCCACACAGAATGGGACGCAATAGGTTAGAGGAATCTTCCAGTAGAGGGCGTCCTTCCAGCCTCCGGCAAAGAGGATGTCGCCCTGGTTCAGAAGGGTCAAGAGCGACCCGACGACCAATGCCACGATAAAAGACCGGCGCGCCACGGGACGGTGCCGTATGGCGCACCGGGAGCATTTAACGATGATGCCCTCGCCGGTTGCTCCCTTTGGGGCGGGTTTTCCGAAAGCGAAGGACCATCCCTTCCCGGAATGACGGCCGCATTGGCTACAGGTTAGGTGTTCACCAGCGTCCGGGAGAACGGTCTCCGGCGCTTCTACCATATTTGGTTCTCCAGATGTGAGTCGATAGCGTGCCTCCTTTGGGGGTCGTGCCTGGGCAATTGTAGGCGGGGTCAAAATCGCTGTCAACGAACCAAGCGTTGGCCGGGCTGCAGACGGGGCCCCAGTTTCTTGTTAAAGGTCCGGCCTGATTCTATACTTGTTTTGGTGCGGTCAGACCCGAATAGAAGCACGAACCACAGGATGCCCTGGACCGCTTAAGCGACATGGAGCAAGCAGATGTACGATTTCCACACCCACTCTTTTCTCAGCGACGGTGTGTTGTCGCCCATAGAGTTGATACGCCGGGCGCACGTGCGGGGCTACCGGGCCATGGCGGTCACCGATCACGTGGGTTTGGGGAACTTGGAATACGTGGTCAAAACCCTGGTCATCGATTGTGCGCAGGCGACCAGACGCTGGGACATCTTGGCTTTGCCCGGAGTGGAGATTACACACGTCCCCAAGGATGACATCGACCTGGTGGCGCGCACGGCCAAAGAGTTGGGCGCCAAGCTGGTCGCGGTGCACGGGGAAACGCCGGTGGAACCCGTTGAACCGGGAACCAACGAGGCGGCCCTGCGTTCTGATTTTGTTGACGTGCTGGCCCATCCGGGACTGATCACCGTCGAAGAAGCCCGGTTGGCCGCGGAGAAGGGAATATACCTTGAAGTGTCAGCTCGTAAAGGCCACAGCTTGGCCAACGGACACGTCGTTAAGACCGCCAAAGAGGCGGGTGCAATCACGGTGCTGGATTCAGACGCCCATGAGCCGGACGACCTGCTCACGCCCGACATTCGGCAGAAGGTTGCCAAAGGCGCCGGTCTTAGCGATGACGAGATCCACGCTCTACTGGAGACGAACCCACGGAAACTGCTGGCCAAGCTAGGCTTCCCGGTCGCTCATCCGGCTTGAAGCTAAATCTTGGCGCAATGACCCAGATCTTTGACCGGCAGTTTTGATCTGAAGCTTTAGGAAGATTTGCCGATCCGAAACACCTTGGTCCCACACTCAGGGCAAACACCCTGGGTGGCGGGACGGCCGTTCTTCAGCGTTACCTGCCTGGGACTGGAAATCTCCCGCTTATTTCGGCACTTGAAGCAATACGCTTCCATGTTGTCCTCCCCCAATGTTTCGGTACGCTCATGATGTCAATGTGCGTGGTTAGTAAACCGGATTCGTAGCTAGGTTTACGTAACGTCAACCACTATACAATTTGAATGGGGATTGTCAAGAATTTACGCCGGTTCCAAGTCAAATTGATAAGAAGTTAGGGTTGATATCGATAAATTCCATCATAGACGCAGTAGAAGTGAGGAGAATAAGCAGCAAGGCGCGGTGCTAAGTCTGCTTAGACTGAGGAAGGAGCGTATGGGGAGGGAGTGTCTATCTGGAAGACCTTGGCCGGCTGCCACGAATTACTGGGCCGGTCAAAGCGGACCAATGCCAAAAAAACGCCTTCGGAATTATAGGCGCGGCACTCCTCAAGATAACCAGCGTCTAGTTCGGGCCTTCCTAGAATCACGGCCTGGCCGTGGCGCAGATGTTCTTCGGCCTGCCGGTCCAACTTGATGCTCTTCAGGTCCCGCAAGACCCGGTCAACTGGATAAAGATGTCTCTGCCAGCCGTCCGGACCCTCCCCGGCGTCCTCCAGCTGTTCAAGCGTCACTGATTCCTCGGCCGGGAAACCGCCGCACAGCAAACGGACCAGGTCGGCCACGTGGCCCCCGCATCCCAATGCCTCGCCGACATCGTGGGCCAAAGAACGGATATAGGTCCCGCCTCCGCAGTCGACTTCCAAGACCAATCTTGGGGCTGCGAATTCTATGATCCTGATGTCGTGTATATCAACCGAGCGGGCCTCGCGTTCCACCTCGATGCCGGCACGAGCCAGTTCGTAGAGTCGCTTGCCATCGATCTTGATGGCGCTGTACATCGGAGGTGTCTGCTTCACCCGGCCGATCCAAGGCAGCAGACTTTCTTGGACCATATCTTCGGTTACTCCCAGGGGGTCGCCGGTCTTGACCACCTCTCCTTCCGCGTCATAGGTGCTGGTTGTGACTCCCAATGTGATCTCGACGCGGTACCGCTTCACGCCTCCGACGATGTGGTCCATCAGCCGCGTCGCCTGGCCGAAACATACCGGCAGCACGCCCCGGGCCAACGGGTCTAAGGTGCCGGCGTGACCGACCTTCTTGCGCTGACCGGTGATGCGCTTGATCTGACGCAGGGCGTCCATCGAGGTTATCCCTGATGGCTTGAAGAGGTTGATGAAGCCGTTGACCGCCGGTGGCTTGGCGCTGGACCGCCCGTTGGCCATGTTAATCGCCGCCCGGAATATTCGGCGCTTCGGTGGTCTCGTCTTCGGGTTTCACCTTGTTCATCAACCGGAGCACTTGGTCTGCCTCTTCGAGGGAATCGTCCAACTGATAGGACAAGAAGGGAGTGTGCTTCATATTGATGCGGTTGCGAAGCTCGCGGCGCAGGTACGATGCGGCCGATTGCATGCCGGCCAAGGCGGCGTCTCTGGTTTCCTGATTGCCCATGACGCTGATGTAGACCCTGGCGCTGCGCAAGTCCCCGCTGGATACCACACGGGTGATGCTGATAACGGCGTTCAGGCGCGGGTCTTTGATCTGGCGCGTTAGGAGGGTACTGATCTCCTCACGCAACTGTTCATTGATGCGGTCGGTGCGTCGCGACATAGCAGGTACCTTTGGAGATAGATGCTCGGGAGCGTGGTCTCCCAGATCTGAAACCCGGGAGAAATGGGGCGGGCTAGCGCCGGCCCCGCTCCTGACGGTGGACTTCCAAGATATCGCCTTCCTGGAAATCATTGAATCCCTGGAGGACGATCCCGCATTCGGTGCCGGCGTTCATCTCGTTCACCTCTTCGCGGAAGTGCCGTAGGCTGCTGACGGTGGTGTCTTCGACAACGGCACCGTCCCGCACCACGCGTACATCTCCGTTTCGGACCATTCTGCCTTCGGTGATGCGGCAGCCTGCGATCTGAGTTCCGCGGCGGCCTTCGAAGATCTCGCGGACCTCGGCACGGCCAACGATGATTTCGGTATAGACCGGGTCCAGCATCCCGTGGAGGGCTTTTTCAATGTCGTCTAACAACTGGTAGATGATGTTGTAGTGGCGAATCTCAACGCCCATGCGGTCGGCCAGACGCTCCGCACTGGGTTCAGCCCCGATGGAGAAGCTGATGACGATGGCCTCGGACGCACTGGCCAAGAGAATGTCCGATTCCGTTACGGCGCCGCTGCCGGAATGCAGCACCCGCACCGTGGCGTCTTCGTCAACCATCCGTTCCAGAGCTCCGCGGACGGCTTCAACGCTACCTTGTACATCGGCCTTGATCACCAGGTTCAGTTCTTTGACTTCGTCGGTGCCTACCTGGTTAACCACTTCTTCCAAAGTGAGGGCGCGGCCTTGTCCTGAAGTTCCGGTATCGGATTTGCCGTTGGCTTCAGCCATGGACCGGCCCTCGCGTTCGTTGGCAGCGACGGTCAATTGGTCCCCGGCCTCGGGCACATTGTTAAATCCCAGTACCTCGGCTGGATAGCCAGGCAGGACGGATTTTATGGGTTTGCCCTGGTCGTTGGACATTGCTTTGACCCGCCCATATGCGCCGCCGGCCACTATGAAATCGCCGATTTTCAATGTCCCGTCTTGGACTAATACCGTAGTGCTCGGTCCCCGCTTCCGGTCCAGTTTCGCTTCGATTACCACGCCCCGTGCCGGTTTATTGGGATTGGCCTTCAGTTCGCCGATCTCGGCCACCAGCAGTAGGTTCTCCAGCAGATTGTCGATGCCGGCGCCGGTCTTGGCTGAAACGTCTACCGAGATGATATCGCCTCCCCAGTCTTCAACCAAGAGCTCTTGCTCGCTGAGCTGGCGCTTGACCCGTTCAGGGTCGGCGCCGGGAAGGTCCATCTTGTTGATGGCGACTACTATCGGTACTTCGGCCGCCTTGGCATGGTTGATGGCTTCCAAGGTCTGGGGCATGATGCCGTCGTCTGCAGCGACGACCAGCACCGCGATGTCGGTGACCCGTGCTCCCCTGGCCCGGATGGCCGTGAATGCCGCGTGACCGGGCGTGTCCAAGAACGTTATCGGGTGGCCGTTCGATTCAATCTGGTAGGCCCCGATATGCTGAGTGATGCCGCCGGCCTCTCCGTCCACGACCTTGGTGTTCTTGATGGAATCCAGCAGAGAAGTCTTGCCATGGTCAACGTGGCCAAGAACGGTTACGACGGGCGGCCGAACCACCAGATCGGCGTCGTCTTCTGTGGTGGTTGTTTTGGCTGCCGGTCCCTTGGCCGCAGTGGGCGCTTCGGCCATGCTGGTGCGGATTCCCAGTGCAGTGGTCACCAGGGTGGTAACTTGATAATCGATCACCTGGTTCATGGAAGCCATGATTCCATTGCGCATCAATTGTTTGATCACGTCAATGGGATTTTGATTCAAGACCTCGGCGAGATATTGGACCGTCATGGTCTCGGGAAGGACCAACGCGCGAGACTGGGCCCGCCGCTCGGAAGTCTTGCGGGGTTTTCGGGCTGCGCCTGTTTCGTCCACTGTTGTGGGTCGTCCGTCAGAAGTCATCTACACATCCAATTTGAGTCTTAAACTTAAGGCGCCGTAGCCGGTGGGGCGATGTTTGATTCGTAGTAGGTCTGGACCGTGCCCAAGTCTTGAGCCGAGAGAGCTTGTTTGAAACTTCGTTCCAAAGCCCCTTTGCCCAGCGCCCGGTCCCAGCACTCGGGAATGTGGCAGAGGTAAGCCCCTCTTCCTGATTCCCTTCCATTGATGTCGACAACGATCGGCCCCTGAGCGGTGCGAACGATCCGAATAAGCTGTGCCTTGGGCATCTTGGCGCCACAGGCCACGCAACTCCGTTCGGGAACATGTCGGTTCTTTGGCAAGGCCGTCCCTCCGGAGAACATCCCACCCAATCGCGCTTGAGTTTCCCCAGCGGATTTGGTGGGAGACCAATCTGGGAGACCGATCAGAGAAGGTCTTAGCGGCCACCGCCGGCAGCAGCTCCGCCACCGCGGGCGCCACCGCCGCGTGCACCGCCGCCCCTTCTGCGCCGGCCGCCACGGCCGCCGCCTCGGAATTCTTCGACGATGTCTTCGGCGAACCGAATCTTGCCCGCGTCGGGAATCAGCACCGGCAGGTCAGTGAAGTCAGGCAGCTCGCCTTCCTCTTCCTCTTCCTCGTCTTCGTCGTCATCTTCGGACAGCTCAACGTCGTCAATGGTGAAGGCGCCCAAATCTTCGACGCTGAGGCCTTCAGCCGCGATAGGTTCCGCCGTCTCTTCGACAGTCGCCTGGTCTTCCTCTTCCTTGATCAGGGCCTCAAGGATACTGTCTTCATCAGCGGTTTCGACCGCTGCTTCCGCCACTTGAGCAGCTTCGGCGACGGGCTCACTGGCCACGGCGTCTTCGGCCGCGATAGCACCAGCCTCTTCGACTATGGCGATCGCTTCTTCCACGGCTTCTTCGGCGTCAGTTGCTTCGACCACCGGAGAATCCGGTCCATCGGCCGTTGATGCTTTGGCGCCGGCTTTAGACTGCGTGCGTTCCTTGATCTCTTCCCATTCGGTCAAGCCCTTGATGTCCAATCTCCAACCGGTCAACCGGGCGGCCAGACGGGTATTCTGGCCTTCCTTGCCGATGGCCAGGGAGAGTTGCCGGTCAGGCACAACCACGATGGCGGTCTGTTCCTGCTCGAGCAGTTCCACATGGACCGGTTCCGAAGGGCTGAGAGCGTTGGCGATGAAGGTCTTGGGTTCTTCGTCCCATGACACGATATCGATCTTTTCGCCCTGAAGTTCATTCACTATGCTTTGGATCCGGTTGCCCCGGATGCCGATGCAAGAGCCGACCGGGTCGATGCCGGGCTGGGTGGCGCTAACCGCGACCTTGCTCCGGAACCCGGCCTCGCGGGCGATGACCTTGATCTCAACAACGCCGTTGTAGACTTCGGGCACTTCGATCTCGAACAGCCGTTTCAGCATGTTCTTATGGCTTCGGGAGACCAGGATCTCCGGTCCCTTGGGCGTACTTCTAACGCTGATCAGATAGACCTTGGTGCGCTGTCCCTTGCGGTAGCGTTCGTTGGGCGCCTGCTCTTCAAAAGGCAGGATCGCTTGGGCGCGTCCCAGATCTAAGGTGATGGTACGGCCGGGCTCGGCCTGTTCGATCACACCGGAGACGATATCCCCTTCGTGTTGCTGGAACTCTTGATAGAGAAGGTCCCGCTCCGCTTCGCGGAGGCGTTGCAGCACCACCTGCTTGGCAGTCTGCGCCGCGATACGGCTGGCGTTATGGGGCAGTGGTTCGGCGGCCGCGACCTCGTCACCCAACTCGGCGCCCTTCTTGATGGACTGGGCGTCGGCAACGGTAACTTCTTTGTCGCTGTCCTCAACCGTTTCCACTACGGTTTTCAGAGCAAAAACACTCACTTCCCCAGTATTGGGGTTGAGGGTGACAGATATATTTTGCCCTGAAGCAGGGTTGTCTTTTTTGAAGGCTGACGCCAGGGCAACCTCAATCGCCCCGAGCACTTGTTCCCGGGGCAGATGCCGCTCTGCCGCCAACTGGGTCAACGCTATCAGAAAATCACTTTTCATTGGTTCGCACCCCTCCCGGTTCCCGGACGGAAAACGTTTGTCTCCATCAGCAAGAAAGCGGGTTGTACCCCGCTCTCTAAGGAAGGCTTATATGTGAAGCCAGTATAGCATCGCCACGGCTGATGTTTCAAGTTTTATCACCTGTAATCAGCCTCAGACCCATGCGTCGCCAAGCGTGCCTGGAACGTTGGCCCGGAATGGCTTGACAAAACCCTTTCCTGATTTCTTTACCCCTTCTGCTGGCCGAAAAGCCCTGGCTTGGCGAGAATCACGCCGGCTCCAAAACCCCCTACGGGGTCCCAGTCACCACCAGATCTTGCCCTTGGCTTCCTTCGCAAGCTCATCGTAGTCCTTGGTCCAGAGGGCGGTGCTCAGATATTTCCAGCCTCCGTCGGCCAGTAGACAAACGATATCGCCCTTGTCCATGCGCTCCGCCTGGCGCATCGCCCCGTAGACCACGGAGCCTGACGAGACGCCGGCGAAGATGCCCTCTTCGGCCAGAAGCCGCTTGGTGGTGGCGAAAGCGTCAAAGCTGTTAACCAGCATCCGGGAATCAAGAACGTCGATGTCCAAGATCGGGGGGATGAACCCTTCTTCAAGGCTGCGCAGACCTGAGATGAAATCATCGGGCTCAGGGGCCACGGCCACGATCTTGGTATCCGTGTTGTGTTCTTTCAGACGGCGGGCTACTCCCATCAACGTACCTCCGGTGCCCAGACCGGCGACGAACATGCTGACGTCAGGCAGGGCCTCGATGATCTCCGGGCCGGTGGTCTCGTAGTGGGCGTCGGGGTTGCCGGAGTTGCCGTACTGATACGGCATGAAATAATCGCTGCCCCGCTTCTCGATCAGGTCTTGAGCGACCTCGATGGCGCCGTTGGTGCCACGGGTGCCGTCCGAGGGAATGATCTCGGCCCCGTAGGCTTCGAGCAGTTGTACCCGCTCCACGCTGACGTTCTCCGGCATGACCACGGCGACCTTGTAGCCCTTGAGCCGGCCGATCATGGCTAGTGAGATGCCTGTGTTGCCGCTGGTGGGCTCCAAGATCGTGCGGTTGGCGGATATCTCTCCGTCCCGTTCCGCCTGCTCGATCATCTTGAGAGCGATGCGGTCTTTGACGCTGCCGGTGGGGTTCTGCCCTTCCAACTTGGCGAAGATGCGTACGCCCTCTTTGGGAGTCATACGCTGCAATTCAACGAGGGGGGTGTTACCGATGGTGTCGATGATGCCTTTGTAGGTGAGCCTAGTAACCATAAACCTTGTTTCTACCGATGTTCTGACGCGGAACTATCTGCTATCGGCCTAATGGCCATGCTGCCAAATGGGGCGTCCGTTCTGCCAGACGCCCCATTTTTTTGCTAGTCCGAACCTACTACCGCAGGCTCGTGGGGCTCTGCTATGCCGCAGAAGATCTCGTAGTCGATCAACTCGGTGACTGTTGGGTTGTCTCCGCACAGCGGGCAGGCGGGGTTCCTCTTCAGACGCACTTCGCGGAAGGTCATGCTTAGGGCGTCGATGAGGAGCAGCCGTGAGCTGAGGGACTCGCCGATACCCAGGATGTGTTTGAGGGCTTCGGTGGCCTGGATGCTGCCCACCAAGCCGGTCAGAGCGCCCAGCACGCCGGCCTCGGCGCAGTTGGGGACCATGCCGGGAGGCGGCGGTGACGGGAACAGGCAGCGGTAGCAGCCTTCGCCCGGCAGGAACACGGTGGCCTGACCGTCAAAGATCAGTATGCTGCCGTCGATCAGAGGTTTGTTCAGGAGATAGCAGGCATCGTTCACCAGGTACCGCGTGGCGAAGTTGTCGGCGCCGTTGATCACCAAATCATATTGGCTGATGATCTCCATGGCGTTCTCAGACTCCAAACGGGTCTCGTGCACGACCACATTCACGTCCGGGTTATAAGACTTAATGTTATCGACTGCGGACTGGACCTTAGGCCGGCCCACATCGGCGGTATGGTGCAGGATCTGGCGCTGCAGGTTGGACAGTTCGACCACGTCGAAGTCGACGATGCCGACGGTGCCGACCCCGGCCAATGACAGATAGATGGCGGAGGGAGAACCCAGCCCGCCGGCGCCGATGATCAGGGCTTTGGCGCCCATCAGAGCGCGCTGTCCCTTGCTACCAACATCACTCATGATGATGTGGCGGCTGTATCGCTTTACTTGCTCCGGTGTGAGCGTTAGGGGCTGTTCGGCCATTGGTTGGACCCTCCTCGTTATTCCCGGTACTTTTGGGTGCTCTAGTTTAGATGTGACCGGACACCGATGGGTGCTCCGGCTGCACAGTAGATCGAATCGAATGTTTGGTTCGCAATAAAAAACCCGCGCTTACCCGAAGGGGTTCCTCAGATCGGGTGGGCGCAGGCTTCAGATGTACAGAAGTTGTTGCCCGCCCCTATGTGGGCGGACACGTACAGATGCAATTTGAAGGGCGGAGTTGGTTAATCATCGATATTTCGAGTCTATAGCTGGCAAAAGTGGTTGTCAAGCGAAGTTGAGCGTGGGGCGATGGCCTTCAGGTACGCCATCCAGCCTAAGATGAGACCGGCAAGGCCGCTTTCCCGGCTAGGCTCGACTGGCGTTTGGCCAGGTCAGCCACCGTGATATTGCTCAGGACGTCGCGGATCGTAGCTTCTACTGTCTGCCAAACTTCTTGCTGGGCACAAGTGTGGGAGAAAACGCAATCATGGGGGTTAATCAGGCAGTCCAACGGGGAATTGCTGCTATCGAGGCGTTCCATCACCATGTTCAGGTCGATGTCTTTGGGGTCCATGGCCAGGGCGTGACCGCCCTGCGGCCCTCTCCGGCTCTGAACGAAGCCGAATTTATTAAGCGAGGTCATCAACTGGTCGAGATAGGCTTCGGGGATGCCCTGATTTCTGGCGATGACCGCCGTTTGAATCGGGCCCTCACCGTGGCGTTGGGCCAATTCCACCAGCGCCCGCACCCCATAGTCCACTTTCATGGGGATTTTCATGAGGAGATACCTCCAGTCTGGAAAGCCAAGGCGAATTATACACCAGCCCACCTCCAAAACCAAGATTGTCGACTGGAACTGTAAACGATCAACACCGCGGGCACACACACAAAATACGCCTAATGGCTAAGTTCTAGGCCGCAGCACCATGTATGTGCCTAGGCCTTGGGCGATGAGCTTTCCGTCCTGGTCTTTTACTTCCATCTCGCCTACCATGAGGCGCCGTCCCGGGCTGATGATCTTGGCGGTGGCGGTCAGCTCGCCGTTCTGGGCCGCGGCCAGAAAATTGACCTTGATCTCGATCGTGGTGGTGCTCTCCCCTGGCTTAAGCAGGGCCTTGATCGCGCGGTACATGGCATAATCAGCCAAGGCCACCACGATCCCGCCTTGGACTCTGCCAGCCTGCTGTAGATGGCGGGCGTTGATGGGCATGACGACGACGCTTGAGCCGTCGTCCGGGTCTCTCACCCTCATGTCCAATAACTCGGCGAAGGGAGACTCGTGCACGTAGCCGTCGAGATTAGGGGTTTGGTCAGTGGCCAATGGAATTCCTCGTCGAAAATCCGGAAGATGAATGGCTGAATCAGTATACAACTGGTGCGTAGATCAGGGCGCGAGTCTATAATGAGTGCCGAGATTGGCGGGAGCTGAAGGCCCGCCGAATCCTCAGGTAGTGGATTAGGAGCGATACAGGTGCAGATCAATATCAATCAAGCCAGATCGGGAGCCCTGAAACATGGTTAAAGGGGTCTTGATCGGCTTCGGAATCATGATTATCTTGGCTTTGATTCCCATCGTACATTTCGCGGGGATCCCGTTTGGCCCGTTCATCGCTGGTTACTACGGGGTATCGGCCGCCAGGGACAGCACCGCCTCTCCCGGACGCAAAGCCCTGGCCTTCGGCGGGTGGACCGGTGTGCTTATAGGAGGTGTATTGGTAATCTCCGGGGTGATCGTTACCTCTGTCACCGGAGTTTCGCCTTTCTTGGTCTGGCTGGCCGTCTGGGTGATGACCTTTTACTACGCATCGATGGCCGGACTAGGCGCCTGGTACGGGGAGTTAAAGGTCAGGGGCTGACCGGCGCGTAGTGCATCTTCTGGACCACCGCGGCTTCTGAAACCTACAGCTATGAATAAGAAATGGCTCCTCTTGGCCGTGCTGGCCGTAGGCGTGTTTGTGGCTCTGGCGGGCTACGGAGATTTCAGCGGCACCGTTGATGAGATCGGTAGCCTGCCTGTTAGCTATCTATTCGCTGCATTGGGGCTGGCGTCGGCCAATTACTTCATCCGTTTCCTTCGCTGGGCCTTCTTTCTGAAGTATCTGAAGATCGATGTGCCCGCCAATGTCAGCGCATTGGTGTTTCTCTCCGGTCTCGCGATGTCCGTAACACCGGGCAAGGCCGGCGAGTTGGTAAAATGTTACTTGCTCAACAGCCGGACTGGCGTACCTATCAGCCGGTCGGCGCCGGTGGTGGTCATGGAGCGGCTGACGGATGTCATATCCGTTATCATCCTGGGACTCACCGGGTTCGCTCTACTGCCCGCTCCCGTGGTAGCGGTGCTGGCGGTTGCGTTGGTTCTAACGGTGGCGGGTGTGATGTTCGCGGTGTCGCGGCAAGCCTCGTGGCTGACCGCGCTGCCCATATTGTCCCGCTGGAGCGGTCTTCTCCGGGACTCTCAAGAAGGGTTCAAGGAGCTGGCGGCGCCGAGAGTCATGATTGCCGGGGTGGCGTTCGGCGCGGTAGCCTGGTTCGCGGAAGGTCTTGCTCTGTGGTTGCTGCTGAAGGGCATCGGGTCAGACATCGCGCTGTTTCGGGCCCTGCCTATCTATGCTGCGGCAACCCTGGTGGGCGCGGTTACCCCCCTCCCCGGCGGGTTGGTGGGCACCGAGGGAAGCATGTTGGCATTCTTACAACAGAGCGGGGTGACCAGAACCGCCGCCTCAGCGGGCACGGTACTGGTTCGGTTGGTCACCCTGTGGTTCGCGGTGGCTGTTGGGCTGCTGGCTCTACTGGCCATACGGCGCATACCGGTTATCCAGGACCCGGCGATCCAGACCAAGGAAGTTTGATCGAATTTGGCCGCTACAAAGAAAATGAATGGACCGGGGAGCGAAGGCGCATTGGCGTTCAGTCCAATGGCGCTTCTAAAGGCGTTGCGTCCGCTGCAATGGGTCAAGAACGGACTGGTCTTCTTGCCCTTCGTCTTTGCGGTTGACATCGCCTGGAGCACCGACGACCTGAGCGAGGTGCCGGAATTGCTGGTGAAGTTGGTCCTGGTGGCCCTGTCCTTCTGTTCGCTGTCGAGCGCTGTATATCTGTTCAACGACCTCATGGACCGTTCCGGAGATCGACTGCACCCCGTGAAACAACATCGGCCCATAGCCTCCGGAAGGGTCAGCGTCCCCGTGGCTGGAACGGTCATGGTGGTCTTGGCGGCGGCGGGGCTGGCGGTGATGGTCTTGCTGGACCCGCTGTTGGGGTTGGCGGGAGGTCTATACGCGGGGATCAATGTCAGCTATTCCATAGGTCTGAAACAAGTGGTGTTATTGGAAGCATTCGCCGTGACCAGCGGTTACGTGATCCGCGCCACCGCCGGGGCTGTGGCCATCGACGTGACACCGTCTCCCTGGCTTTACGTAACCACCGGCGCCGGAGCTCTTTTCATCGTTTTGGGACGGCGATTCGCCGAGGTCAGGTTGGCCGGAGACTCAGCCGAGGAACAGAGGACGGTGCTGAAGGACTACTCAGGCCCGTTCATCAGCCAGCTCTTGACGTTATCCGCCGCGGCGGCGTGGCTAAGCTATACTCTATATACAGTGGAGGCCCAGAACCTTCCCGATAACAACACCATGTTGTTTACCCTTCCGCTAGTCACTTTCGGGCTGTTCCGCTACCTATATCTATTGAATAACAGCGAACAGGCGGAGGCGCCGGAGCAATTGATCGTCCGCGACCTACCCCTTGTGTTATCAATCATCAGTTGGGTTGCGGTATCGACCCTGGTCCTTCTGTTGAATAATTGATCTCTCACGTCTATATAGGAGCCCAGCAATGACATCGATAAACGCTGGCGACCCAGGTACGACCCAGCCAGCACCCACAACCGGCCCCGGCGGCCAGTCACGCCCCGGCAGTCCGACCGTTGCCGTGGTGGCCACCACTCCCGAGACAGCCGTGGCGGATATGGGCCGCGCCATGGACTTGGCGGGGGTCGGCGAGTTTCTTTCTCCCGAGATCAAGACCTTTCTGAAAGTTAACATCTCCTGGCAGCACTGGTACCCCGCTTGCTCCACCACCCCATGGCAGATCGAGGGCGTGGCGAAAGCCCTTGAAGCGCGCGGACACAAGGATCTGGTGGCCGCCCACAATGGCACGGTGGTGGTTAATTCCTACGAGGGTGAGTTCAAGAACAAACACAAAGCCGCCCAGGAGAAAGCCGGCCTGCCGGACATACACCTGGATTCGGAGCCCAACGGCTGGATCGATTACAAACCCAAGGCCCAGATGCTGGTGCTGGACGATATCTTCCCCGAGGGCATCCAGATTCCGGAGTCGTTCCCCGGAACGAACATCGTACATCTGCCGACCATGAAAACCCACGTTTTCACCACCATGACCGGGGCCATGAAGAATGCATTCGGAGGCCTCCTTCACCGCAAGCGTCACTGGACCCATTCGGTGATCCACGAGACGCTGACGGACCTCTTGGCCATCCAGCAAGAGATCCACCCCGGACTGTTCGCGGTGATGGACGGGACCTTTGCCGGAGACGGCCCCGGACCCCGGGCCATGCGCTGGCACATCAAGGACCGCATCCTGGCCAGCAACGACCAGGTGGCGATCGACGCCGTTGCCGCCAAGATGATGGGCTTCGACCCAATGAACATCAAGTTCATCCGGCTGGCCCATGAGCGGGGCCTAGGTTGCGGTGACGTGTCTCAGATCAATATCGTCGGGGAAGACATCAGCCAGGTGAATTGGCAGTTCACCGGCGTGGAGAACACCTTTGCCAGCCGGGGCCAGAAGCTGATCTACTGGGGCCCGTTGAAACCGCTGGAAAAGATGCTGCTCCGAAGCCCCTTGGTAAGTCTGGCCTTCTTGGCGTCCAACCTGTACCACAACGGGTACTGGCTCAAGACCAAGGGCCGCCGCCGTATCAAGTCCGCCCTGGAGACCGAGTGGGGCAAGCTTTTCCAAACGTATTAGGCAGATTTCCCAACTGATCAACGAGGTATAACACCCAGGTATGGATATCGCAGTTATCGGGCTGCCCCAGAGCGGCAAGTCCACGGTTTTCAATGCCCTGACGGCCGGCCATTCCACTTCGACGGGCGCCGGCGGCGCGGGGCCGCTGCAGATCGGCGTGGTCAAGGTCATCGACCCTCGGCTGACGGTGCTGGACGGCATGTACCACCCCAAGAAGGTGATTCATGCGGAGATAAAATTCTGGGACCTGCCGCCCATCGACCGAGAGTCGGCTTCCGCCAACCAGGTCCTCAGCGGACGGCAACGAAATATCCTCCAGGCTTCTGATGCCTTGTTGCTGGTGGTCCGCGTTTTTGAAGACCCCGCCTTGCTGCACCCTTTGGGCAGCGTCGATCCCGGCCGGGACGTTAAAGTCTTGCTGGAAGAACTGGCCCTGGCGGACCTGGAAGCCCTGGAACGCGCCGAAGCACGCCTGAGCGACGGTCTCAAGAAGGCCAAACCGGCGGAACGCCCGGCCATGATTCCCCAGTTGGAGACAGTCCAAAAAGTGAAGGCCAACCTGGAAGAGGGCATTCCCATGAAGTCGCAGACCCTCACTCCGTCGGAGATCACAGCCTTGGTGGATTTCCAACTGCTGACGGCCAAACCCGTGGTTATCGCCTTTAACACCGGAGAATCGGACCCGACGCCGTCGTTGAGTGGAGTCGGCGTCTTGGATGATGTTGCTGCTGGCCTGGGCGAGGTTGGCTTGTGCGCTAAACTGGAAGAAGACCTGGCTACGATGGAAACGGAAGAAGCAGATGAGTTCCGTGAGGCCATGGGTCTGGATGAACCGGCCGTTGAGCGCGTCAAGCAGGTCTGCTACGACACGGTCGGCCTCGTTTCCTTCCTCACAGTAGGGGAAGATGAGGTCCGCGCCTGGCCGGTCCCCGCCGGGATCGTGGCCCAGATGGCCGCCGGCACCATCCACACCGACTTCACCCGCGGCTTCATCCGCGCAGAGGTGATTACCTACGACGACCTGGTCCGGTGTGGCAGCCTGGCGCAGGGACGGAAAGAAGGGGTTCTTCGGTCAGAGGGCAAGACCTACGAAGTCAAAGACGGCGATGTGATCAACTTTCTGATCAACACCTAGCCTGATCAGCATCGGGAAGAAGCGCATGGGCAGCCAGTCCATCTTAAACATCAGAGATTTTGCTCCCGGCGACCCGGCCCAGGTGCACGAATTGTTCGCCAATGGGCTCATGGAGTTCGCCGGGGAACACAAGGACAGGGTCCGCAGCTACGTAAACCATGCTCTCAGAGACGACTTGGCCGACATACCAACCCACTACATGTCCCATGATCGGGGTAATTTTTGGGTTGTGGAATCTGGTGGTTCGATCGTGGGAATCGTAGGAATTCAGCCTACGGGAAAGGAAGAAGAAGCCGAACTGAGGCGGATGAGCGTCTCATCGTTGGTGCGCCGACAGGGCATTGGCCGAATGCTGTTGGCTACCACCGACGAATTTTGCCGGGAAAAAGGTTACTCTCGGATCGGACTCTCCACAGTTGATATCCTGCGGCCCGCTCTAGCGATGTACGGTAAAAACGGCTACACAACGTTGAAAGTTGAGCCGTACGGTGAACCACCCGGCAAGCCGTTAACCGTCCATTTTTTGGTCAAGGAACTGTATCAGTCCGGCTGAAGCCGTGCTTCAGTGCTAACAGATAGGCAGAACGTGAAGTTAAACGAGAACTTATTTTCAATCGATTGACGGTTGCGGATTTAGACCCAGGAAACGGGTTTAAGGGATTCCAACAACCGTTGAGATAATGGGAGACGCAAAAAAGTGCCCCGTCCTTCCGAAGAAGGACGGGGCACTTTCAGTGATCTAGTTGGAGCTCAAGAGCCCTGGGTTAGACCTGCTGGCTACCTAACGGTGCTTGATGTACTCAAACCCGGAAGGTGTTCTGACCTCGCTGAACCCGAACGGTGTCCAATCGGGATCCAAGCGAGCTCCGATCGGCCAAACACCGTCGTGGTTGTACAGGGCGAACGCCATTACGTTGTCGTACATCCAGTCGTAGACTTCGACGGTCTGCGCCGCGAGTTTTGCCGGATCGACTTGTAGGAGAGCAGCGGAGATGTGCTCTTCCATCCATGGGTGCTCAGTCCCGTAACTGAAAGTCGACTTCTTGACGTAGTTGGAAGCACCGATTATAGGATTCAACCTTGCACCGACGGTGTGGCAAGTGACTCCCTGGTACTGCCTCGTGATTAACGATGGTCGGATGGTAGCGTATGGGACGTTTTGAATCTTGACGTTGATTCCGATCGCTTCCCAATACTGAGCAACCGCTTCACAGGCTTCGGTCTCGCCGGGTGCACCCCGTATCGCTGGAGTTAAGGTTATTTCGAATCCATCTGGATAGCCAGCTTCAGCGAGCAGTGCCTTGGCTGTGTCAGGATCGAAGTCGAACTTCCATCTAGGAAGTGCGAGACCTTCGTGGCCCATCCAGTCGCGCATGGCCTGGGGGGCTCCGTACCCACTTAGGATAGTGTCGACGATCTCTTGTCTGTCGATCGAGATGGCCATCGCTCTCTTTACTTTGACCGCGGTGGCCCATTCCTCTGAATTAGGGTCGTCGTCACAAGATACCCAGGCGTTGTTGCAATCCAATTTGTCGTAAGGATTGCCTTCCTTATCGGTCCCGTACGTTTGCCCGTAGATGTTCAAACCAGCTTGCCCAGCATTGGGCCAGCCGACAATCACAGCCCCTTCCACGGCCTCAACCGTTGGGATGGTGTCGAAAGCCATCTGGAAGGTGTCTAGGTTACCGGTCTGGAACCCAGCGAGCCGAGCCGATTCTTCTGGGATGGTCCATAGCACCAGTTCCGCAAAGTAAGGGGTTTGGCGCCAGTGGTCTTCAACTGCTGAGAACTTCCAATATTCGCCACTGGAGTGATCTTGAATCTCCCAAGGGCCAGTCATTGCAATATCTACGCTGGCCTCTTTCGCCCCTAGTTCCTCAGACTGTTTCTTGCTGACGATCGATGTACTGAGACCTCCGAGGTGTCGCATGAACTCGAATGCTCGCGCGGGAACCCAAGGTTCACCGGTGTCGACTATGACGGTGTAGGGATCGACTACCGTTTGGCTGCCGCCTACGTTCCCAACCCAATAATCACCGATAATCCCTGCTCTAGCGTTGAGAGCTCCCTCGTGATATTCCTTGAAGGAATAAAGGATGTCATCAACAGTTAAGTTTCCATAACCCTTATGGAACTCGACATCGTCCCGGATCTTCCAGGTCCAGGTCAGGTAGTCGTCGGCGATGCTCCATTCAATAGCCAGAGATGGTGCGGGGGAGAAATCTGGCTGTATGGTGACCATCGATTCACCTGCAGTAACCGCCATGTACTGGTAGCGCGGGCTGGAGATGAACCTGGGATGGCCCTCGAAAATCCCGGTTTCCTTTACCCCATAGTTGATGGTTCCGGTCGATTTTACCTTAGCCGGAGCCGCTTTCGTGGCCATAACCGCGGCTGTGGGAACCGGAGTGACCGTAGGGACTCCCCGATCCTTCTTCCCGGCCTCTTCTTTAGCCTTGTCCTGAGACGCCGCGACCGGGGCCTTGGCGGCCGGGGCCTTGGCGGCTGGAGCCGATGTTGGTGCCGCCGGCACCGAGGTTGCTGAAGACCCGCAAGCAAACAGTAGAGCTACAAATAGTAGAACGATTGCCTTGGGCAGATGCCTTATTAACCATGGGCTTGAACTTGACATTGGCAGGGCTCCTTCTCCCGAGTTATGGTTTGCGCATAAAAATGTACAAATTTCGGCGCGCACTAAATTATTTGTATCTAGTGCATATATTCACATTGATGATTAAAGGCTACTGCTTGCAAGCTGTCAATACGAGAATAGCAATAATAAACGACAAACAGAATTATACAAACGAATAGTGATAGATACGAAATCACTCTGTGGCAATTGGGTTTTGCGCTTGATCTGACCAGCGGCGCCGGTCACGTCGAACTACGAGGTTCGGGCGGATGGTTCGTTGGAATTGACGATGTGTGGGTACAGGAATCGCGTGCTTAGTGCGTTGGGGCACACATAAAAACCCCCATCCTTCCGAAGAAAGATGGGGGTTTTTGTGCTGTTCGGTTTAGGCCGATGGCCTACCTGTGCCTAATACTCTCAAAATTGGTGGGAGTCCGGACGTCGGCAAAGTCGGCTGGCTCGAAATTTGGGTCGAGTCGTGCGCCGATGGGCCAGACGCCATCGTGGACGTATATCGACGAGGCCATGGCGTTCTCCCACATGAAGTTGTAGAACTCGAGTTCCCCAGCCTCGATCTTGGCCTGGTCGACCTGTACCGCCGCACGCCCGAAGATCTCGTCCAGCGTCGGGTGGTGTGTCCCGTAGCTATAGGTCGAAGTTATCGGGTAGTTTGAAGCCCCGATCAGTGGGGTCAGGCGTACGCCAACCGTGAGGCAGGTGATGCCCTGGTATTTCCGGGTGATCAAAGACGGCCGGATGGTGGCGTAAGGAATGTTCTGAATATTGACCGAGATGCCGATATTTTCCCAGTACTGGGCCAGGGATTGGCAGGTCTCTATCTCGGCGGGTGCTCCACGGATGGCCGGCGTCAACGTGATGCTGAAACCATCTGGATAACCCGCGTCGGTCAACATCTGCTTGGCTAGGACCGGATCGTACTCGTAGACCCAGTCCGGGTTGGCCCTGGCTTCGTGGCCCATCCAGTCCCTGAGCGACTGGGGCTTGCCGAAACCTAACAGAAGAGTGTCAACGATAGTCTGGCGGTCGATGGCGATGTTCATCGCCTTCCGGACCATGACAGCGTCCGCCCATGCCTGGGAATTGATGTCCATATCACAGGACACCCAAGCCTGTTCACAATTGTAGTACTCGTACTCATTGCCGTCTCTGTCCAAGCCGTAGGTCTGGCCGTACCAGTTGACCCCGGCCTGACCGGCATTGGGGACGCCTTTCATAATGGCGCCTTCCACTGCTTCGGCCGTGATAATGGAGTCGAAGTCCATGGAGAAGGTGTCCAGATTACCGGTCTGGAAACCGGCGACCCGGGCAGACTCCTCCGGGATGGTCCATAAAACCAGCTCATCAAAGTAAGGGGTCTGGCGCCAGTGGTCCTGAACGGCCTTGAACTTCCAGAATTCACCGCTCGCGTGGTCCACAACCTCCCATGGTCCGGTGGAGGCGATGTCTACGCTGGCATCTTCGATCCCAAGCTCTTCAGACTGCTTCTTGCTGACAGTCCAGTTGCTGACGCCGCCGCCGGTGCGCAGGAACTCGTAAACCCGCGCAGGCACCCATGGCTTGCCGGTAAAGACCTCGAAGGTAAGGTCATCGATTATCTTTGTGGTGGCGTTGAGGTCCGGATCCCCGTCGAACCCCATATAAGATCCGATGAACCCGGCCCGGGCGAGAAGGGCGCCTTCGTAGAACTGTTCAAGGGAGTAGACGGCATCCTCTGCCGTCACAATTCCATACCCCTTGTGGAACTCCACACCCGGCGTGATGTGCCAGGTCCAAGTCAAGAAGTCGTCGGATATCTCCCAAGCTTCGGCCAGCTGGGGGGCACCCCCGAGGTCGTCTGCGACGCGTATCAGGCCTTCGCCTATCGATAGGGAGAGAAATTGAATCCTAGGGCTTGAGGCTTCGCTCGGATGGCCCTGGAAGATGCCGGTCTCCCTCGTACCATAGTTGATGGTGCCGGCCGGCGCTGCCCTCCCTGCCGGTTCTGCAGTTGCTGCAGGCATCGCCGTGGGTAAAGCGGCGCTTTTGCCCTTTGACGGTACGGCCGTTGGCGCGGGCCCACTGCTGGTTGATGGGGCCGCAGTTGCCTTAGCCTTAGGCACCGCCGTGGGCGAAGTTGAACCGCTACTCGCCTCTGGCGTCGCAGTCGCGGAGGACCCGCAGGCGAACAACAGGGCTACGAATAACAGGACGATTGCCTTAGGCCAATGTTTCATGATCTTCCTGCCGGATCTTGACTCTGACATACTTCCTTCTCCCAACCTTCGTTTTGTAATGATGTTTCCTAAACTCCAGATATCGTCACCTGAAGAAATATAATAAATCTAGTTTTAGCACTGGTATTTTATAATTTATAGTATTTGGATTGTCAATAGAGCGATGGTGATAAAAAATGATAAACAAAATTACCTAATCGCTTGGAAGTAGGCGTGGAGTCCATCAGATTCTATCATCGAGATCAAGCGTACGAGATGGAAACGGGAGCCAGAGACAGCGATTAGAGTGGTTTGGCGAAGGAAAGTTCGTGGAAATCGGGGTCGTTGATGTGAAAATATCGCTCGCCCCATGACGCGTCAGTGGGCTCGGTTGAGGGTGTGAGCCCTGCCTGGACCAGGCGAAGATGTAGGGCGTCAACGTCATCGACGTGGAAGATCAAACGGCCCCACCAGCTCCGTGTGCCCCGAGAGTCCAGCGTGAGATTCAGGTAGCCTTCCCCCACCTTGAAACTGGTGAAAGACGCCGAGCCGCCGCCGTAGAGGAGCTCCATACCGACCTTGTTTTCGTAGAAGTCTACGGACCGGGCCATGTCGGCTACTGCCAGGGTTATCGCGCTGATGGACCGAACGTTCAACTTGACCGTTCCTGGTGACCTATTCGAATCTGAGGCTGTAGGAGCTAGGGTTAGGAGATTATTCGCGGCGGCGGCGGCGTCCGGGCAGCCCCGGATAGATCCGCTCTTCCAGGACCCAGTCCAGCCTTCGTTTGAGGCCATCTACCTCTTCTACGGGTAAGAGAGTCACCAGCTCGTTGAGCCGGCAGGGCAGGGAATCAACGGGGGAATCCAACCGCTCCCGCAAGTCAGTTAACGAATTCAGTAACGGCTCCGGGATCGGTTCGCTACTGAAATCCCAGATCACTGTGCGGACTTTCATCTCCGCATGAAACGTCAGCCCGTGATCGATACTCCAGATCTTGCCGCCGTCTCCCATCAAAAGATGGTTCGCTTTACGGTCGGTGCTGTTGGCGATCAGGTCAAAGCAGGCGATGACCCTGAGTTGGTCGGCGCATCCGTCTTCCAACGTGTAGTAGTTCTGCTTGGGGTCGTGTTCGACGAATTGCTGCACTGAGCCGACCCCGTAGGGCCCGTCCCGTATGATGGTGAATGGAACGATGTTCCAACCGAGGATCTCGCTCAGCAGGTAGGCCGCGTACTCGCGTTTGTAGAGTGTGCCGCTGGGGAAGTCCCAGAGGGGGGCTTCGCCTTCTTTGGGCTTGTAGATGGCTAAGCTCTCGTTGCCATCCATCTCAATGGTGACGACAAAGGTGTAATTGGAACCCAAAGGGGTCAATTGATAAGAGACGATCTCGCCGTGGCGAATGATATCGGTGGCGGTCGGCCCGTCGTTTACATCGGGATTCAACTGAGAACTCAAATCGGAACTCAACTAGATGAATGGAAGGTCAGCCCAGACGCGCTGGCCTCGCGCTCTAACCCGCTTCTAAAACGGTATGCCCGTTGGCCCTCGGGCAGGCGTGGCCGTCTGGGTTGATCGGCTGCCCGCAGAGGAAACAGGTCGGCCGGCCCGCCGCGCAGATCGTTAACGCATCCTCGCCTAGGACCTTGGCCTGTGCGGTGGTGATCCAGAAACCCACCGAATCTATCTCGGGCGCTGCATCGCCGGGCTGAGTTTCCTGCTCCGCCGGTTCGTCGGATTCGCGCTCAAAGGCCTGGAGGTAGAAGGCATTGCTGTTTGAATCATAGCTCAGGGCCATCTGACCGGCCTTGAAATCGACCGTCAGGTCGCCTCCCGTCCAACCCTCTTCCCGGAGATCGCTTTCCTTGTCCCGTTCCTCTTGCGAAAGGTGCCCGATCATGTCCCGCAGATAAACGCCGAGTTGAAGGAGTTGTTCTTTCTCCATCCAGATGGAGCAGGAAGCCGCGCCCGATAGGGCATCTACGCGAAATGTCCTCATGCCGGGCTCGCCAAAGGTCAGAGCTTCGATGCTTGCGACGGCGCCCAGAGGGTATTTGATCTTGTTCGGTTCCACGTTCATTATCATAGACGCCGCCGAATCTCCGTGGCAAGGGCGAAACGATGATGCATTTCTGGGTTAAGTGTTTAAACTCAAGCTCCTATGAAATCGTCTCTGGGATCCTTGCTGAGAGTTTCCCGGGGTTTCCTGGGGTTTCTATGTATAATCCACGCATTCGGTGACGAAACCACGCAGAAAACTGAGACCCTGAGGAGGACCCCTGATGGCAGACGGACTAAAGATGGAGCAGGTGCACGCGGCGATGAAGGCCATGATGGACAAGGCGATGGAGACCCCCAACGAGCCGATCGCGATGTGCATCGTTGATGCGGCGGGTAACTTGGAGGCCTACGCCAAGATGGACAACCTGCGGATATTCAGCCGCCGGCACGCCCAGAGGAAGGCCTACACTTCGGCGGTGATGGGCATGGATTCCGTGGCCCACGCTGAGAGGCTGCACGGCGGAGGCCGCAACATCGCCGACCTTGGCGACCCGATGATGACCTTCGGCCAGGGTGGCCTGGTGATCATGAAAGACGGCGTGATCCTGGGCGGGATCGGCGTAGGCGGCTACCCCAGCGGCCAAGCCGATGAGGATGTGTCCCGGATCGGCCTGAACGCGATGAAGCTTTAGCCAAGACCCGCCTGTCGGCGGATGCCGGTAAAGGGACCGAGAACGCCCCGTCCTTCCGCAGAAGAACGGGGCGTTGGTTTTCAGCTTGGTTAAGGAGATCCCTAGGCCATCGGAAAACGCGAATACAAACTCTGTTTGGTCTTTGTTGGCCTTACCATACAATCTCGGCGCTGTCTTTGGCTTTCAACCCTTCAGCGATGGAAGTTCCGCCAGCGCAACTAACTCCTACCTGGTAATCGAAATCTCCGGTTCCGATCACCGAAGAGGGAGGGTCTTCATCCGGCCCAAATTGCTTGAGCATGCGCAACAACTCCTTCGCCAAGAATCTGGCGGTTGTCTTAGCTTTTTCTTCAGACTCGGCACAGGCAATTGTCAATGTCAGGGCAACTTCACGGGCGATCTGCATGATCGTGGCGTTGATGAACTCTCGATTTCTCGTTGAGGCACGGATCGCGAGCTCCTTCATAGATTCTCGAAATATCGGTCCGTCGTAGCTTGCAGGGTCGCTTACGACATCAGTAGTCACCGAATCTGAGCTGCCACAGGCGACGGCCACCAATACCAAAATCCCAATTCCCAATGATATTGTCATTCGTAACACTGAAACCTTCATCGTAGCTCACCTCGAAAATCGTTGTGGGGTCATCGTAGGAGGCGGACGAGAAGGTTATATGGGGAGGGTACCCTATTTTTTAAACCGGATAGTTCCGTGGCAATCATGTGGGCTAAAGCGAAACCATTCTGGACGCGGAGGAGCTAGTGACGGTGCGGAGGGACCGGATATGTCACGGACATCGCTTTGGCGGCGGTGATCAGGTATTCTCGGCCCAAAAGAATCGCTCAACCATGGGACTTCTAGCTAACCGCCGTCCTCGGTCTATACTGCAACGCTTCGGCTAGGTGGGCGATGTTGATGCCCTCCGCGCCTTCGAGGTCTGCGATTGTCCGGGAGACTTTCAGAATGCGGCGAAAGGCCCTGGCTGATAGGTTTAGCCGCTGGGTGGCGGTCTGCAACAAGCCCTTAGCGCCGTCGTCCAATTGGCAGAACTTCCAGACCTCGGTGGGTCCCATCTCAGAATTGCAGAAGAACCCAGATTCCTTAAAACGTTCCCGCTGGACCTCCCGGGCATCTTCCACCCTCTTCCTGGGCCGACTGGAATCTTCGGCTTCGCCTTCCTCAATCAATTTCTCGTACTCCACCGGTGGCACTTCCACGAACACATCCACCCGGTCGAGTAGAGGTCCGCTGATGCGCTTCTGGTAGCGGGTGACGGTGGCTGGAGAACAGGTACATTCCTTGGTGGGATGGGTGAAGTAGCCGCAAGGGCAGGGGTTCATGGCGGCCACTAGCATGAAGCTGGCCGGGTAGGTGACGCTGCCGCTGACCCGGCTGATGGTGACCACTTTATCCTCCAACGGCTGGCGCAATGATTCCAGGGCCGTGTGATTGAACTCGGGCAGCTCGTCCAAGAAGAGCACGCCCCGGTGGCTCATGGTGATCTCGCCTGGGCGGAGCGTACGGCCGCCGCCGACCAAGCCGGCGTTGGAGATGGTGTAGTGGGGGGAGCGGAAGGGCCGCTGCAAGACCAACGGGTTGTTGGGAGGAAGGACCCCATTCACGCTGTAGATCTTGGTTACTTCCAGGGCTTCTTGCTGGGCCATGCGGGGCAAGATCGAAGGCAAGCACCGGGCCAGCAGGGTTTTTCCGCTGCCCGGAGGCCCGTTGAATATCAGGTTGTGAAACCCCGCGGCGGCGACTTCCAGCGCCCGTTTGGCGTGCTCTTGCCCTCTAACGCTGGCCAGGTCCATCTCGTAGTGGCCGGCAGTGTCGTCCATCGTCTGCCAGACGTCGTCGTCCAACGGCTCGATCTCGTTTTCGCAGCGCAAGTGATCGATCAGGTGTCTGAGACTGGTGACTGGGTAGACCTTGATATCCTCCACCAGAGATGCCTCATCGGCGTCGGGGGTCGGCACGAATACCGAGGTGTAACCCTGATCGCGGGCCACCGACACCATCGCCAAGATGCCCTTGGTGTGGCGGAGGGTCCCTTCAAGAGATAATTCTCCCAGGAAGACGGCTTCCGGCGGCACTGTGTCGATTTGCCCCGAACTGAGCAGCATGCAGATGGCGATGGGCAGGTCATAGGCCGGGCCTTCCTTCTTGAGGTCGGCTGGGGGCCAGGTTCACGGTGATGCGCCGGAGAGGGAACTCACAGCCGCTGTTACGCAGGGCGGCGCGGACCCGCTCTTTCGCCTCCTGGACCGCCGCGTCGGGAAGTCCGACGATGTTGAAGACAGGCAGGCCGGGGGAGATATCCACTTCAACCTGGACTACGAACCCATCGAGTCCAAGGACCGCACAGGGCTGAACGTACCCGATACTACAGCTTCAGAAAACTACTTGTTAGTTTCACACCGAATGGTGTGGTCCTAAGTAGACGGAATCAATTCCAGATGCGCTGTGGTCTTTGCTAGGGGGTGCTAACGGTCTCTTCCACAACCGTTGGCAGCCTCATGGTGAACGTAGACTCCTTCCCGGCTTCACTGTGCACCAGCACCATGCCGCTTCTCCAACACCCTGATTGGCGACAATTGCCCTGATGCTCGTGGTGGGGCGTCGAACAAGGGAATCTCTGAGTCGTACTTCATCACTCAGCGGCAAACAAGCCCGATTAAGCCGAAATGAAATCGAACTGCTCGAACTGGCCGTGGACGATGGGGACCGGGTCCAGGCCTAACCATCGCTCGATTATCGTTGAGTACGTCGACCGAAAATCGTTGCTGAAGTGGAGGTCACCCTCTGAGTGGTCTTGCTCACGGAGCGAAGGGTACTGACCGTACAACCCTCCGTCCACCGAGCCACCGATGACGAAGGCTACGCCTCCCGAACCATGGTCACAGCCCGAGCCGTTGTCCTTTATGCGGCGGCCGAACTCGGAAAACACGAATATGAGCGCGTCCTGATCCAGGTTATGCTCGGCCAAATCAGCGGTAAAATCTCCGATGGCCGTGGATACATCCTGCCAAAGTTTGGCGTGGGCCTGTAGTTCGTTACCATGGGTGTCGAAGCTTCCGTGCTGCGCGTAGTAGATCCGTGTCCCCAGATCGGCTGACATTACCTGACAAACATTCTTGAGGGTTTGGGCCAACGGATTGTCGGCGTATTCGATGGTCGAGCTATACAGCGCCGGAGCAGCCCTTAGCGTGTCTGCCCCCTTCAAGGCGTCGGTCCCGGCCTGGCCTAAGACCTGCGCCACCGTATCCTTCGCCGGCGTCGGTCCGTACATCCGGCTGAATGTGTCCAGCGCGGCTCGCCTCTTCGCCTCATCTTGCACGTCCGGCAGGAGGCCATAGGTCTCCAAGTTGCCGACCGACGCCACCGGGACACCTTTAGAAACCAAGGCTCTTGGCAGGCCGCGGCCGAAATTTACCCCAGCCAACACGTTTTCACCTGTTGGGTCCAAGTCCCTTAAGACAGCGCCCAGCCAGCCTTCAATCCCTACCTTGTCAGGCTCCGCGGTGTACCAGACGTCCCTGGAGCGAAAGTGGGAGCGGTTCGGACTGGGATAGCCGATGCCATTGATGACGGCCAAGTTTCCTTCATCCCAAAGATACTTGAAGGGCGCCATGTTTGGATTGAACCCGAATTGGTCGTCAATCCTGAGCACCTCATCTTGTTTGATGCCGATATTCGGCCGAAAATCGTAATATAGCCCGTTGCCGTAGGGGATTATCGTGTTGAGGGCATCGTTTCCGCCAACAAGTTCAATTACAACTAGCGATCGATCTCTTTTGGTCGAAGTCATCGGTAATCTCCAGAATAAGATTAAGAAGCGCGCTTGTAGACCTGGATTCTGTGACGATTGCTCTCAGTTACGTAGAGCCGCCCGGCGCCGTCTAGTTTTATCGATGCCGGCGCCCAAAAGTATTTCTCTATATGGGACGATTTTTCGTGAGAATCAGGAACGAAATAGTCGATTTCCGGTTCTAAGTTTGCTCTCGATCGGGCCGCTCCTTCCTCAACATTGATACTCAAGAAGTTCGCTGCCCACTTGGACAGTGTGGCGTCACCCATGACGCTGGTCACGAACCCGCCCTCGGAATTAAGTACCAGCACTCGTTCATTACCCCAATCTGAAACGTAGATAAACCCATCGTTATCAACGGCAACTCCGGAGGGACGGTAGAATTCTCCGTCTCCATCGCCTGAGGTCCCGAAGGTGGCGAGGTGTTCTCCATCGGGTGAGAATCTTTGAATGCGGTCGTTGCCCCAATCGGCAACGTAAACATCTTGTTTGGCATCCACGGCCACGCCCCAGGGTAAATTCAGGCCTCCGTTTCCGTCATCCAATGAGCCGAAACTCAACTGGAATTGGCCGTCGGCCGTAAATTTCTGTATCCGGTTGTTATAAGTATCCGCCACGTAAAGATTATCTTGGCTATCTAAGGCGAGACCAGACGGGGTGTCCAATTCTCCGTCTTGCGTACCCGGGGCGCCGAACTTGGACAAGAAGCGGCCGCCGGCGTCAAATACGGAGATTCGGTGCAGGTGCTCATCGCTAACGTAGATCCGGCCCTGGCTGTCGATCGCGATTCCGGAAGGCGATGTAAACTGGCCGTCACCTTCTCCGTAGGACCCGAAAGTACCGAAGTATTCGCCCTCCGCGTTGCACATCGTGACCCGGACGCCCCTGGCGACGTTTACCTGGGAACGGTTCACCACGTACAGAACGCCATCGTTTCCGATGGCGCTGTCGACAGGAACATAGCAGCCCCTGCCCTCCATGGCTGAAATGCCCACTGTTAATACGTATTCCAGGAAGCCTGTCTTTGGCTTTTCGATTGCGCTCATTTTTCTCCTTGAATCACCCGGAGGCCGAGAGAGTTGGCCGGCCTAGCAGCGCTGGAAAACCTGGGTCGCCGCGACCATCTGCAAAACTTCCACGATTCGCTGGCGGGCTTCACCATCCGGGCTATCGGAAGCGAGACTATCCTCGCCGCCTATGGACGCAAATTCGACCAACTCGGTCAGCGTATCGTCGGATACCGTGAGAGCCCCTACTTGGTCCAAACAGGCTTCGACCAGACTTTCCGGAGTGCCGACCTGTTCACTCTGTAACGCTATGCGATCGATCATGGCCTGGACTCCCGGTTTGCTCGCATCGCCGAGTTGCTGGGTGGCAAAGTTTACCCGCTCCACCACGGTGCCGGTATCAAGCCAATCAGCGCCCTGGTGCCATCCTTCAACGCTAGGTGGGTTGTTGAGCGCCTGTCCCATGTATATAGCCCTGAAATACCGGTCCATGACCTCGCGTCGTGGCCGGTCAAACTCGCCGGTCAACCGGGCCACTCCGACCACCAACTCTACCGGGCTCTTGACCTTGGTGTACCAGGAACTCTCGGACTTGAAGTAATCGGAGTTGAACAGCGCTCGCAACATTTCGGTGATGCTGTAGTTGCTATCAAAGTAGACCTGAGTGAGCTGCTCGATCGCTTGTTCATCTGCAGGCGGCGTGTAAGGCCATTGCGGCACTCCCGGCTCGTCGGCCACGAAGAAGCTGTAAATGTGCCTGGAGATAAATCGTGCGGTAGCATCTTGCTGGCAGATGATGCCAATCACATCCTCGCCATTGAAATTCCCTCGCTGCCCCAAGAATTCTTTTTCGCCGTCGTCGTGGTCCTCAGGACGATATTCGAAGTGCCAGGATATGCGGCCGTAGGGCCAGTCAGAGTCCCTCTGGGAACGCAATTCCATGTATTCACGGTTGGCGATGGTCCAGCCGGTAAACGCCCGGGCGCACTCTTGGATGTCGGTCTCCGTGTAGCTGCCCACTCCCATGGAGAATAGCTCCAAGAGCTCCCTCCCGAAGTTCTCGTTGATCGCACCTTTATGGTTGTCCTGGTTATCCAACCAGATGATCATGGCGGGGTCTTTGGACAGCTCCAACAGTAGCGTTTGGAAGCTGCCCAGACCGTATCTTCGGAACATTCTGATCTGGTCGGAAAGGGCTTTGCCGTGAATAACTTTGGGGTAACCGGTGGCAAAGATACCGTGCCAGAATAGGTTCATCTTCTCCTGTAAAGGGGCGGAGGTGGTTGCCATCCGGTACAACCAGTTGGGACCGGAGGAGTTTTGGTTCAGCATGCCCGAAAGTTCAGGTTGGAATCGTCGAATCAGGTCGTCTCCCATTCTCTGTTCGGCGCCAGGACCAAGCAAATCTTCGACGGTGGCCTCGTATCCTTTCGCTGTGTGGGCGTGAAGCTGGTCTCGGGTGGCCCCGAATCCGGCCCGCCGCATCAGATGTGCGATAAGTTCAACGTCGCTGTTGCTCATGTATCGCCCCCTAAAGAGCCAGGATGATTCCAACAATTATTGGCGTAGTTTAACCGAATGGTGCATTGTCGGTCGACCCAGTAATGAACATCGATTTATCCTTTGCGTCGAAGTAGTCGACCTCAACCACCGATGGAACGCAGGGATACCCAATGCTGATGCGGTCACCGCCCACCGTTAATTAGGCCAGTGTTATGGTGTATTGGGCGATTTGGAGTACCTGGGGCATACCAAAATCAACTAGTGTTAGCACTGGATCGTCAAGCGAGTTTCCAAAGGTTGCCTTCCGAGAACCGCAGGGGTCTGGGCGTTTGCAAGCACGGTAGCCGCTCCTTTGGCGCCGGCCAAGGGGCAGAATGAGGAGCTACTTTGGGTCTGACGGGCCGGGTGCCGCAGTAACTCTAAGGTAGGAGTTGATGCCCGCGCTACGGGCTGCTGACAGTTGTGGTCAGACTTACCGACGCCACCGGAAACGGCCTGCTCGGAATCGTGTTCCGCAGCACCGGCGCAACATCGCTCTGGAACAACTCCAGTGAGGCGCGGTGCTGTGCCGGGGTCAAGCCGGCATTGTCAGAGTTGATGCTCAGGACTTCGTGGCCCATCTGCTCGTGATATCGCTGGACCTTCTCAATGATCTGTTGGGGGCTACCGATCAGTGCCGAACTTCTTTCGATCGCGTCTTCTAGGGAGTGGAATACCACCGGCATGCCTGATCTCTTGAACGCAGCCAGCCGGGCGTCGAACATGGGGCGGTAGGTCTTGATGGCGTCCTGGGAATCTTTGGCGGCGTAGTATCCGGCCGAGCCCGCGCCGACGAAGGCGTCTTTGGGGTCGCGGCCGTAGTGTACCCAGCGTTCCCGGTAGTGGCGGACCAACGCGGCGTAGGGCTCGATGGGATTTGTGACGTTGGCCGAGAATAGCGGGTCGCCCCATTTGGCGGCCAATTCCACCGACGCCTCGCTGGTGGCGCTGCCGTGCCAGATGCGCACGGCCTGCTGCAACGGCCGAGGCCACGTCTCGGCTTCATCCAACGACGGGCGGAACTTGCCGGACCAGGTAACCTTGTCCTCTCGCCATAGCCGGCGGAACAACTCGTAGCTCTCGCGGTTCCGCTCCCACTGGTCCTCGGTGGTTACATGGAAGAGCTGGGCTTGGGCCGCGCCGTTGCCCTTGCCAATCATGAGTTCCAACCGTCCGCCGCTCAGGTGGTCGAGCGTCGAGTAGTCCTCGAACGCCCGCACCGGGTCGAGCAGGCTGAGCGTGGTCACTGTGGTGAAAAGCCTGATAGTTGACGTCCGGGCGGCGATGTGGCTGAGGATGACCGGAGGCGAGGATGACAGGAACGGCCGCTCGTGCCGTTCCCCCACACCGTACCCGTCGAACCCCAACTCTTCGGCCATGACCGCGTTGTCCACCACCGCGCGCAGGCGTTCGTTGGTGGAAGGCTGGACCCCCGTGACAGGGTCCGGAGCGTACGGGATGAGAGTCATAGCCAGGAATTTCATGCGGGATCTCTCCTGTATGGTTATCGGAATGCCATTATCGCGCCTGGCGGTGCGGTTCGCCTACCCGCCAAGATTTGCTATCAACACACCCACGGGCCGCTTGCCCGCTGCGTAGGTTTCAAGGGGAGTCAGCCCACCGGGCGCGCTGTCGATCCGGTACGCGGCGAGACGGTCCGACTCGGAGCCGGCGGCGAAGAGATAGGCGCCATCAGGATCTAGGCTGAAGGCGCTGGGAACAGATTTAGTGGGCGTCTGCCCGATGCTGGTCAAATGTCCCGTAGAGGCGTCCACGGAGAAGCCGGCGATGCTGTTGTGGCCCCGGTTGGGGACGTACAAGTAACTTCCGGATGGAGTGATCTGAATCTGCGAACAGGTGTGTCTTCCCGAAAAGCCGTCGGGCAGGGTGGATACGGTCTGGAAGGCCGACAAGGTCCCGGTGGAAGAGTCAAGACGGTAGCCTGTTACGCTGCCGCCCTGTTCGTCGGAGAAGTAAACGACATCCAGGCTTGGATGGAAGCAGAAGTGCCGGGGACCGAGAAACTCTGTCTGCTCAACTTTTAGAGGCGAGTTGGGGCTGAGCTTCCCAGTCTTCTCGTCGAACTTGAACTGGAAGATCACGTTTGGCCCAAGGGCGTCGCCGGGAGGGTTCATCACGCTGTCGTTCAACCGTGCGATATGCGGCACGAAGGCAAACTTGTTCGAGCGGTCTGTCTGGATGGCATGGGCGGCGGGCGCGGTTTCCAGCCATTCGATGGCAGGACCGCCCACCGAGCCGTCATCTCCTATCGCATGCACCGCCACGTGGGCGCCCTGGTAGAAGGCCGAAAGCAAGAATCGGCCGTTGCGGTTCGTGGACAGAAATGTTGGTGAGGCTTCCACCGACACCCGGCCGGTCTGCGTAAGCTCGCCTGTATCGGGGTTGATCTGGTGACTAAATATCTCTTGACTATTGCGGTGGCCGACGTAAAACGTCTTCCTGTCAGGGCTGATCGCCGAAGACGACGGACCACCGGCGGCGGGAACTTCTGTGATGGGAGTTAATTTTCCGGTCCCGGAATCCATGCCGAGGACCAGTATCTTGTCATCGTCCTGAAGCGAGACGTACATGTAGTAAGCCATCGGACCACCTCCATCCAGTTTGCAATCATAACTGCCAAGAGACTGATCAGAGGCCTAGATGATACGCCTTGTTGGCCGCGTCTTTCAGTTCGGTCCGGAAATCGGGATGGGCGATGGCGATCAGCTCTCCGGCCCGCTCTTTGATTGTCTTGCCCCGGAGATGTGCGATGCCGTATTCAGTCACAACGTAGTCCACCATGGTCCGGGGCACGGTGACCACCGCGCCTTCCCCAAGCATGGGCAGGATACGGGAGACCCGCTCTCCGCCAACCAGGCTGGTGGAGGGCAGCACCGATATGCAGCGGCCGCCGGGGGAATAGTTGGCGGCGATCGAGAAGGCCGTCTGCCCACCGACGCCGGTCCAGACACGGGGGCCGATGGTCTCGGATGCGATCTGGCCAGTGAGATCAATCTGTAGGGCATTGTTGATGGCTACCAGGTTGTTCTGCTGGGCCAGGTAGCGCACGTCGTCCACATAGCCGAAATTATAAAGCTCGTACACGGGGTTGCCATCGATCATCGCGAGCTCATCCTCGGGGACAAGGGCGATACTGGCCACTACCTTGCCCTTGTGCAGCGTCTTGTACTTTCCGGTGACCACGCCCTGCTCCACCAGTTGCGCCACCCCTCCGGTGATGATTTCGGTCTGCATGCCGAGGTCATGCTTGTCGCCCAGGAAAGCAGCCATGGCAGAGGCAATCGTCCCGATACCGATCTGGATGGTGTCTCCGTCGTTGACCAGTTCCGCTGCAACAAGCGTGCCGACAACCTCGGTCACCATGTTCTCTTCGTCAGTGCGCGGCGCCACAGGCATGGTTCCTGTTGCTTGTTCTGCCTCGCACATCCGGTCGATCTGTGAGATGTGGACGTAGTTCTCCCCTCCGGTCCGGATGAAGTTCTCGTGCACCTCGGCGATCACTAATTTGGATTTCTGGCAGTAGGTTGGGGAGAAGAAAACGCCAGGGCCGAAGCTGCAGTAGCCGTTGGCGTCGGGAGGCGAGATTGGCACCAAGAAAACGTCCGGCTCCTGCAAGAAACCAGGGGGCAAGTCTCCATCGCGCCAGACGGCGGTGGGGAGGTAGGCCACGCGTCCCTCATTGACCATATCCCGGTCGAACGGCGTGGCGTAGAGGTCGTGCAGGTCGAAAACGTCCTCGTCTCCCTCGCGCACCCAGGAGAAGAGCGGCGCCGGGTGGTCGATTCGGATACCTTCCAGCTCACCCCGCCGGGCGTAAAGGGCTTCGCACAATGTATACGGCGTGCAATTGATGATGCCGACCATCACCTGATCGCCCGATTTCACCGCTGAGACGGCTTCCGCCGGAGTCATGAGCTTGCCGCCTGCCATATCGCGCCAGTTCATCTTTGCGCCCCCTTTACACCCTTCGATTCAACAACGGTGATTAACGATGCACCGGCATCGCGTTACGTACTGAGTAAATGTCCGACGCAATCTCTTGCTGAAAATGATGATTACTGATTCAAGTGCATCAAAATGTTTTGGTATACTACCAACGAATACTGAATATCCGCAATCGACCCCTGCCTGCCGTGAGGCAAGCACCGAGCCATATTCCGGCAATATGATGGAGGCCTGCTGTGGAACAGATCCCCGACGGCGCCCGTACGGTACACACGGATTTCGACACTGTTTATCTACGGGACCACGAGCCTGAGGCGCACGATCTGCGGCGTCTCTACGAGAACGCCAAGCGCGACCAATGGAACGTATCCACCGACATCGACTGGAAACAGCCGGTGGACCTGGATGAGGGGTTCGTTGCCGACGGGCTGATCGACATCCATGGGACCAAGTTCTGGGACAAGATGAACAAAAAGGAGAAGGGCGAGATGAACCGCCTCTTCTCCGCCTGGAGACTCAGCCAGTTGTTTCACGGAGAGCACGGCGCGGTGTTGGTCTGCGGACAGTTGGCCAATGTTCTGCCGACGGCTGACGGCAAGTACTTCATGGCCACCCAGGTCATGGACGAGGCCCGCCACACGGAATTTTTCCAACGCTACTTGGGCGAACGTGTGGGAAAGGTCTATGACCAAGCGCCGGCGGGAAAAGAGCTTTTCGACTACATCCTGTCCGACCCTCGCTGGTACATAAAAACCATCGGTCTTCAGCTCGTTGGCGAGACCTTCGCCGTGGCTTTGTTCAAGATGCTGTCGGAGACTGCCAAGGATGAGTTGCTGCGATATGGCTGCAAGATGATTTTGCGGGACGAGGCGCGACACATGGGGTTTGGCATGCTCAGCCTTCCGGAACAAGTGAAGGAAATGGATGCCCAGGAACGGCAGGAGATGGAGGAATTCACCATCCACTTCCTGCGGGCCACCCTCACCGGCGGGTTCCCCAAGGAAGCCTACCTGGACATGGGCTTCAACAAAGCCGAGATCAAGCAGATCCGCGACTTGCGCAAAGAGAAGGCCCAGAGCGCTGATTTCAGCATGTTCCGCTCCCTGTTCAAGAAGGAGATGCACACCACGCTGGTCAACAACCTGTACAAGTGTGGGGTGCTCAGTGAGACAATGCAGGCCAGCCTGGAGCAGGAGCTCCGCGTGAATGTGAGTGAAGTTCTGGCGGCTGATTAGGCTTCAACAACCGCGGCGGCACGACGATCATGTCGACGGGATCAAACAGCCTCCGGTAATGAACCGGGGGCTGTTTGTTTGACCGCTTCATAGGTGGGTGGTAGTGTCCGCCCATCGTGCGTAGCTTTTGAATCCGGGCAGCCGTTTTTTTGACTCGGCGCCCTTTGTTGGAATCCATTGTCGAAATTTACGACCACAGTCATTCGCGCAGGCCACCCTCTCTCCGTATTTAAGTATCGCAACTACTCGTTCGTCTGGGCTTCAACCACTCTCGTTACCATCGGCAGCCAGATGGAACTGGTGGTCATGGGATGGTTCATCCTCACCCTAACCGATTCTCCGTTCCTGGTGGGAGCCATCGCCGCGGCCCGGATGTCCCTGAACGTAATGGCCCTGTTCGCCGGCGCGCTGGCGGACCGGATTCCCCGCCACAGAATCTTGTCCACCGTGGAATTCATGCTCTCCGCCTCCTCCGCGGTGATGCTGCTATTGGTGTTTAGCGGCCGATTGGAAACCTGGCACATATTTGTGATTGCCGTGGTTGGCGGGGTGATGGGGGTGTTTCAGATGCCCTCTTCCCAAGCACTGGTCGCCGACACCCTGCCTGAAGACCGCCTCGGTAACGGCGCCGCGTTCAACACACTTGGCAGGACAATCGCCATGCTTATCGGGCCTTTGGTGGGCGGCCTTTTATTCAAGTCCTTCGGGCCCAAAGGATCTTATATCGCTGTCGCATCGTTGTATTTCGCGAGCGGTTGGGTTGCGCTATATATCCGATCGGCGGGCAGGGATGTTCCCCGAGCCAAGGAATCTGTGGTACGCACCGTCATTGGGGGACTGAAGTACGTTAAAGGACAGCCGGCTCTCTGGGGCACTCTGGTATTGGCCTTGATAATCGAGTCATCAGGATGGACATTCCATACGACCCTGATGCCGATATTCGCCCGGAACGAATTGGGCGCCGATTCAGCCGGGTTGGGTTTCCTGTTGTTCGCTTTCGGACTGGGAGCGTTTACTGCGTCGGTGGGTTGGGTGATCATCGGGAATCAGCGTCACGTGGGTAAATTGATGATTGGGTCGGTGGTTGTGTGGCATATCAGCATCTTGGTTTTCTCCACCTCTCAATCGTTTTACCTGTCCATGGCCATTGTGGCGGTGACGGGAGCGGGCTTCGCGTCAACTCAGGTATTCATACTTTCGGCGTTGTTGGGCAACGCCCTGCCTGAATACCGGGGGCGCGTCATGAGCTTACGGTCATTGGCGATCTACGCCTTTGCCTTGGGCAGCATGTCTTCGGGAGCCATGGCCGGCCTATGGAGCGCGCCCAATGCCGCAAGGGTCGTCGGCACCATGGGCATAGTCTTGGTGCTATTGCTGGCCGTCCTGGCTCCCAAGTTTCGGAAGATTTAGAGACCGGGTTAGTCTTCGATCTCCAGAATCATCTCGATCTCGATACACGCCTGGTTGGGCAGGGCCGCCATACCGACGGCGGACCTGGCGTGGGCCCCGGCGTCGCCGTATAGCTCGCTAAGCAGGTCGGTTGCTCCGTTGGCGACCAGGGGTTGCTGCCCGAAATCCGGTGTGCTGTTGACCATGCACAGCAACTTGGCCACCCGTTTCACCTTGTCCAAGTCGCCGATGACGGCTTTAACATCGGCCAAACAAGCGAGAGTGGCGCCCTTCGCTCCCTCGTAGCCCTGCTCCACGGTTATGTCCGCGCCCAGCTTCCCCCGATGTTCCGGCCCAGCCGTGTGTCCGCCGACGAACAGGATGTTGCCAACCCTAACGGCGCCTGCCCGGCCTGCAGGTGGCGTCCCGGCGGCAGGCAATTCCAGTCCCATTGCTTTCAGTTTGTTCTCGATCTCCATCTAGTTGCTCCTCTTTGGGTGATATTTATTTGGGCCAGACGCCGGCCAGGGATGTGGCCAGCCATTGGGCCAGGGCGGCGTTCACTTCCACCGGTTTCTCCTGGGCCATCCAGTGTCCGCTCCGCACAACCTTGGATGTCAGATCGATGCAATGCTCGCGCATCGGTTCAGCCAGGCGCGAGTCGATGCATTCGCAGGTAAAGTCATACTCAGCAGCGATGAAGAGGACCGGCATCTCCAGCACACCACCGTTCACCGCCCGATCAGCGTAGGCTGCGTTCGCAGCATGGTTCATGTAATAGGAACCGGGACCGAAAAAGCCGTTGCGGGATAATGCGTCCGCATAGGCGGTCAGATCGGTTTCGCTGATGACGTTGTCATCGCGGTGGATGTCCGGTGGTTCTGCCGCGCCCTTGAACCAGCCACCGTCCCGGCGGACATAGGCGGTGCGCGACGGTTTTTCCTTGCTCGCCGGGTCTCCACCCCGAAATAAGGCTTTGATCGCATTGAACGGATCCGCATCGAAGGGCGCGATGGCGGCGGCGAAGTTCTCTTCGTAGAAGCCTTGGTACTCCCACTGGCCCAGGGGATACTCATCTTCGGGGTAGATCTCCCGGTTGATCAGGCCGACGAAGGCCTCCAGGCCTCTTTCCAGAGTGTAGTAGGGGACGCAAAGGTTTGCGACGCCGTGGCACCTGCCGGGATGGTGGCTGGCGATGCTCCACACAACCGGCGACCCCCAATCGTGGCCGACCCAGACCGCCTTCTCCACTCCCAGAGCGTCCAATAGGCCAATCATATCCCCGACAACGTTTTCTAAAGCGTAGTCTTCATGCCGGTCGTAAACCGTTGAACCGCCGTATCCCCGCAGGTCCGGCGCGATGGCACGGAAACCCAGCGAGGCGAAACAGGGGAGCTGGTGGCGCCAACTGATGGCCAGTTCCGGCCAGCCGTGCACGAAGATGATCAGCGGCCCATCTTCCGGGCCGGTGGCCAGGTAGGAAGTCTGATGGTCCCCAGTTTTGACCACGTGTTCGGAAACGGCAGTTGATGGCATAGTCCCGTTCCTGTTTTGGCCCTTTTGTTTCGATGCAGCGTCGCGGCGACCGGGTGATGATAACCACCGGGGAGTGCGCTGGCAACCGGGAGGGTGCGGACCTGACCAAGTGTCCCGGACAAAAAAAGCTCCCCCGTTCGAGGGAGCTTTTTCGTTCCATAAGGAATGTCGCGCCAGGTTCCAGCGTTACTTAAACTTGGGAATCACTTTGTCTGTCAGAATCCGCAAAGTGTTCATGACCACGTCGCGGGGCACGGATGACGTCCAGTTCACTTCGAACATGATCTCGTCGGTGCTGTAGGTCTCGCGCAGGTCTTCGATCTTGTCGACCACCTCTTCAGCGGTGCCGAAAAGGTTAACCTCCGCGGTCGTTTCGGGGCTGGCGGAGCCTGCGTCGGTGCTGCCGATGCCTTGCCTGCCACTGAAGTATCTCCTGGCAAGAACCAAGAGTTCGTCGCTCAGACGTTCGGCCTCCTCACTCGTGTCGGCTAACAGAGTGGGAATTCGGACCACGGTGGTCGGCTCGCCCGCGTGGCCGGCGTCTTTCCAGGCCTTGCGGTAGCTCTTCACGTCTTCCCGCAAGATCGCGGTGCCCCGGATATTGTGGGTGGAGCTACCAGCCCCGATGGCTATCTTATAACCCATGGTTCCCATGGGGACGAAGCTCTCCTGACTGTCCACGGGCAACAGCATCTCGGGATAGGGCTTCTGGTAGGGCTTGGGGATGGAAAGATATTTGTCGTAGAACGCGGGATAGTTGTAGTACTTGCCCTCGAACCCGGAGAAATGGTCTTCCGTCCAGAGCTGCTTCATGACCTCCAAGAACTCAAAGAAGTAGTCCCGGCGATCGTCGGAACCGCGAGACCGCGCTCCCGCTCCGTAGATGAAACGGCCCTGGCTGACCTGATCGACTATCGAAACCTGTTCGGCGGTCTGGAAGGGGTCGTCCAGCATCAGGTTGTCGAAAGCGTACCGTTCGTGGGGCAGCGCCCTCTCGGACAGTTCCTCACCCGTCAGCTTCATCAGCGGGCGGTGGATGGACGACCCAATCCTGATGTTCTTGGTGCGCGCGGCGATGACTGCCGCCAACATCAGGACCTGGGGGTCCATGCTGGCCTGCGTGGAGAAGTGTCCTCCGCCAAGCCAGATATAGTCCCAGCCCGCGGATTCGATGAAGTCGACTTGCTCGAAATTCTTTACGTAAGCCTCCGATTCCAGCATCTCCCCGCCCTCGAATTTCGGATCCCAGGGCATCGTGCCGCCGGCGTATACGGCGTTCCAGGTGTCAAATAGTCCAAAGTCCATGGTTGCTGCCATGATTGCTCCTCCGTGATTACTGGGTGGTGTTGATATTCCACCCAGCGCAGGTGTTGCTTACATATACCTGGTTATTCTAGCGCAGTCGCGCCAATAGGCCCATATTTGAATACCGTGTTTTTCGATCGCCAATACCCGGGCACTGGTTACGGGGCACTGTCATGAAGCGCGTGCCACACCTTCTCAGCGGTTAATGGCGTGTCTAAATGGCGTATACCGGTCTGCGAGATCGCGTCCATCACGGCGTTGACCACCGCTGGGGGCGCGGCGAGAGTGGGCAATTCTCCGATGCCCTTTATGCCCAAGCCCGTAATGGGGGAAGGCGTTTCGATGGTCTCGAAGATGAACGAGGGCATGTTATCCGCCCTCGGCAATGCGTAGTCCATCAAGCTGCCCGCCAGCGGCTGACCCTCAGGGCTATAGGCCATGTCTTCTAACAATGCCTGCCCGAGACCCTGGGCCACGGCCCCGTGGACCTGGCCCTCGGCCAGCATCGGGTTGACGATCTTGCCGGCGTCGTGGACACCAACATACTGCAATATCTTGATCGCGCCGGTTTCCCGGGAAACCTCTACCACCGCCACGTGAGCGCCAAAGGCATAGGGGCTTTTGCCCAGGATGTGGTTGCCTTGGAAGTCCAGACCGGGTTCCTGTCCGGGCGGAAGGAGTTCCTCGGTGTGGGCAGCCTCCGCCAACCGGGCGAAAGGAACGGCCGTTTGTGGGTCCTGTTGGCTGAACGCCAAACCCTCTTGAAGCACCACGTCTTCCTGGGAACAGCTGAGCAGATGAGCGGCAATGGCGGTCAGTTTTCCGTGCGCATCTTCCAAGACCCACTGTAGCGAACTACCGCCGGCGATCATGCCCCGGCTTGCGCCGGTGCCCCCGCCGGCCGGGAGAATGTCGGTGTCGCTGTGCAGCACCTGGACGTCCGCGGGGGTCACCCCCAGCATGTCGGCGGTCATCTGGGCAAAGGTCGTCGCAGTGCCCTGTCCGTGGGGAGAGACCCCGGTGTGGACCGTCACCTCGCCCGACTGGTCGATCATCACCCGGGAGTGCTCGCCCAACGTGATGACTTTGGCCCCGGACCCCTTGACCACGGTTGCGATACCCACGCCGATCAGCGAATCGCCGTCCCTGGGTTGGTTGCGGGACCGCTCCCGCCACTTGTCATACTCCGAGAGTTCCAGTGCCCTGGCGAAAGCGCTTTCGTAGTCTCCGGAATCGTAAGTTATCCCGGTGGGCGTATCGTGGGGGAAGGCATCGGAAGCGATGAAATTCCTTCTCCTGACCTCCGCCGGGTCCAGGCCCAGGTCCAGTGCGATTAGGTCGATGGTGCGTTCCATGCAGAAGGCGGCTTCCGGCCCGCCGGCCCCACGGTAGGCGCCGGTGGGCGGTTTGTTGGTAACCACGCCTCGCACCTCAACGGTCATCGCCGGAGTGCGGTAGGGGCCCGTCAGCCGGTGGGTGGTCAGGACCGGCACGGTGGGCGTCGAAAGGAAGAAGTAGGCGCCAAGGTCGGCCACGATGTCCACCCGGATCCCCAGGATAGTGCCGTCCGACTTAACGGCCGCCTCCATCTCGACGCTGTGCCCGCGGCCGTGGAAGGCCGTCATGTTTTCCTGGCGGTTCTCGGTCCATTTGATGGGCCGGCCCAACAGGATGGACAGGTACGGGATCACCACTTCCTCGGGGAACAGGCTGGCCTTCTCGCCGAACCCGCCGCCCACGTCGGGCGCGATCACGCGGATGCTCTCTTCGGTCCTGCCCAGCAGGTGCACCAGGTGCTCGCGCACCTCATGAGGGTGCTGGGTGGAATCCCAAACGGTGAGTAGGTCAGCCTGGGAGTCATAATCGGCAATCAGTCCGCGCGGCTCCATGGGGGCGGGAGCCAGCCGCTGCACTTGGTAGGTCTGCCGCACCACATGGTCGGCTTGGGCGAAGGCCCCATCCAGGTCGCCTCCCCCGTTCACGGTCCGCAGCGACACGTTACTCCCTTGGTCGGGATGTATGATCATCGCGCCCGGTTCCAACGCCTCGTGGGGGTCCGTTAACGCAGGGAGAATCTCATAGTCCACCACGATCTGGTCCAAGGCATCGGCGGCAGTGTAGATATCCTCCGCGATGAGGACTGCCACGGCCTGGCCGACGTAACAGACCTTGTCTGAAGCCAGGAGTGGGTGCCTGGTAGGGTTGAATTCGTCGGCGCCGGTGTTGGTCCTGGTGGGAATCTCCACGGCCAGGTCTTGGATGTCGGCCGCAGTGAACACGGCGACCACGCCGGGTACTCGGTTGGCGGCGCTGACGTCGATGGAGCGGATATTGGCGTGGGCGTGGAGGCTGCGGAGCACCACGGCGTTCAGGAGGCCCGGCAGCTTCATATCGTCGACATATGATCCCTGACCGGTGAGTAACCTGTGGTCTTCGAACCGTCTGACAGATTGGCCAACGTAGGTCATGATCGGGCCTCCTCGGACCAACGAGATGCGCCAGTCAATGGAATAATGGACCCCAATTTCAGCCCTTCGGCGAAGGCTTACATATTAGCATTGATTACGGCCCGGTTTCGCCAAGCCGGTCCGGGGTAGGTGATGGCGCGGTCTGACCCCGCTATAATCTAGCGACGCAAACCCAAGGAGATAAGTCGAATGATCAAAGAAGGCGATCCGGCTCCGGATTTCACGGCTTTTGACCATAGGGGCAATGAGGTCCGGCTATCCGGCCTGAGGGGCAAGAAGGTATGGCTATGGTTCTTCTCATCTCCGGGCGGCGGGAATTGAACCCGTCACAGTTACGGGTACCGTGACAATTTCGCAGACTTTGCGGAGAAGAATGTCTTGGTGTTCGGGGTCAACGACCGGGACCAAGAATCGGTCAGTGCTTGGGTTGAGAAGGAAGGCCTACCCTTCCCGGTGATCCTTGACGCAGACAGGTCCATCGCCATCGCCTTTGGCATGTCGAAGGCCGGTGATGAGCGCTATCTGGCCAATCCCGCGGAAGGAAGACGGCCCGCGGTAATCATAGGAGAAGACGGGTCGATTCTAAGATTGCTGCCGGACCTGGCCACGGTCGAAGGGCAGATCGAGGCATTGGCCGGCTTGGTTTAGCGGTGTCGTCCTAAATGAACAGGCGGGAGAAAAGAAAATGACTTCTCAAACAGATTCAGACCTCATCGGCAGGCTAGCGAAACTGGAAACCAAGGTCCAAACCTTGGAAGACACCGACGCCATCCGGAACCTAAAAGCCCGTTACGCCGAGCTGTGCGATGACAATTACAACCCGGACGCTATCGCGGCATTGTTCGTGGAGGATGCAGTTTGGGAGAGCGTGGGTCTGGGTCGCTTTGACGGCAGAGAGGCGATCCGTGGATTTTTCCAAGGCGCGTCGGAGATATTCACCTTCGCCATCCACTACAGCCTCAATGCCCAGATCGAGGTCACCGGCGACACCGCCAGGGCGCGCTGGTATCTGTTCATGCCCTGCACGGTGAGCGACGGAGACCGCGCCATGTGGCGGGCGGGCATCGATGATGAAGAATACGTGCGGGTGAATGGGCGGTGGATGTTCAAGAGCAAGAAGTCCACCGGCATCTTCAGCACGCCATTCGACGCCGGCTGGGCCAAGGTGCGTTCGGCATAACGGGTCTGAAAAGTTCACTACATTCTAGCCTTGGGTGAGGTACAGCTTGCTTGACCTTCTGATAAAAAACGGACTCGTTGTAGATGGCTCCGGAAATCCTGGCTTCCATGGGTCGGTCGGCGTGGACGGTGATACGGTACACGTCTTCCGAGGAGACTCGTCTGGCTTGGAGGCGGCCCGGGTCATCGACGCCGCATCGAAAGTGGTCTGCCCAGGGTTCATCGATGTCCACGCACACTCGGGTCTCATGATCCTAGCCGAACCCGAACACCACCCGAAGGTACGGCAGGGAATCACCACGGAACTGGTGGGAGTGGATGGCAATTCTTACGCCCCATTCACTTCCCACGAGAATTTCCTGGCATTTTTCGAACTGAATTCCGGCCTGGACGGCGCTCCTGAATTGCCTGGGACGTGGTCCACCGTAGCCGAATACCTACGCATGTTTGACGGCAAGGTCGCCGTCAACATCGCCTACATCATCGGGAATTCCCCGCTTCGCATCAACGCCGTGGGGTGGGACGAACGGCCAGCGAACGACGCCGAGCGTGCGAACATGCGGGCCATGCTTCGAGAGGGGATGGAGGAGGGCGCATTCGGACTTTCCACCGGCCTGGATTACCCACCGGGAAGCTATTCGGACACGGCTGAATTGGTGGAATTGGCATCGGAGGCCTCTCGCCTGGGCGGTATCTATCACACCCACCTGCGGAATACCCTGGGCGACCAATTCCTGGACCCGGTGAAAGAGGCGCTGGAGATCGGTCAGAGGGCGGAGATTCCCTGTCACCTCACCCACTTCTACCAGAAGCTGACCCATTCTGGGAGCGCCAGGCAGTTGTTGGAGCTGGTCGATTCCGCCGTTGCCCGGTCCCAAGACGTGACCATGGACTGCTTCCCCTATTCCTACAGCAGCACCCGACTCCTGATACTGATTTCGGCATGGGCTTTTGACGGAGGCCCGGAGAAACTAAAGGCAGTCCTACGCTCCGAAGATGGGCGGGAGCGCCTGCGCCGGGAGATGCGGCCCCGCAGCGGCTCGTACAACGATCTGATGCTGACTTATTTCAAGCAGCCCCATAACCGCCAATATGAAGGGAAGTCGATAGCTGAGATCGCAAGCATGATGCAGAAAGGCGAAGTCGATGCCATCTGCGATCTGCTTTTGGACGAAGACCTTCAGGTCTCATATGTTTCGCCCGGGCCCAACCCAACAACCCTGCCCGATTTCATGACCCATCCGCGGACCATGGTGGGCACCGATGCCGTACTCTTGGGTGAATGCCCCAACCCCCGGACCTATGGGACCTTCCCCACATTATTGGCCGATTACGTTCGCGACGAAGGCAAGTTGACCCTTGAAGAGGCCATACGGAAGATGACATCCATGGGAGCCCACCGCTTGGATATTCGAGACCGTGGGATGTTGCGGGACGGGATGAAGGCCGACATCGTGGTGTTCGACCCGGATACCGTGAGATCTCCGGCCACCCGCACCGAGCCAAAGCAATACCCGGTGGGCATAGAATACGTTCTCGTGAACGGCACGGTTGTGGTAGACCAAGGTGAGCACACTGGAGCGCTGCCGGGCCGCGCTCTGCGCCACGGACACGCCTAGTCAATCTAAGAGATTTTAGGAGCACCCATGAAGTTCGGCTATTTCAACCAACTCCAGATGCCCAAGCCGTGGCCGGAGAACGGGGAGGTCTTGCTCTACAAAGAGGCCATGGAGCAGGCCGTGCACGCTGAGTCAGTGGGGTTCGACTACTACTGGCAGACTGAGCACCATTTCTATCCGGAGATTGGTCACAGCTCAGCCCCGGAGTTGTTTCTGGCGGCCCTGGCCCAAAACACGTCCACCATCCGCTTGGGACTTGGCGTAGTGGTGCTGCCGTGCAACCACCCCTACCGCGTCGTTGAGTACGTATCAACCCTGGACCTGCTCTCCGATGGAAGGGTGGAGTTCGGCACCGGCCGGGGCGCTTCTCCCTACCATATCGAGGCTTTCGGAATCACCTCAGACCAGTCCAAGGAAATGTGGAACGAATCGTTGGACGTGATCTGCTCCATGTTCATGAATGACCCATTTCCCGGTTGGCAGGGCAAGTGGTACCCCGACCTGCCCCAACGCCACTTGGTGCCCAAGCCGGTCCAAAAACCACACCCTCCCATATGGGTGGCCGGCAGCCAGCCCGCGACCTACGCCGAGGCGGCGCGGAAAGGCCTGGGGATCTTGGGTTTCAACGGCGCGGAACCGGACGAGGTTGCACCTTCTATCAAAGCCTATCGGGAGGCATCGGTTGGCGCCGTTCCGGTGGGCGGTTATGCCAATCACCAGGTCGCGATGTTCACCATGGCCAACATCGCCCAGGACTACACAGTGGGTCGTGACCTGGCCTGCGCGGCGGCCCGGTGGTACGCGGGGGACAACGATTCCGAGTTGCAGAAAGTGCGGTTCAGCGGCCACACCGGTGAGTACTACGAAGGCCAACAGGCGGAGGGAAGGCGGCCTGGAGTCCGCGAGTCAGTCCTCAAGAGATCGGACGACGATCTGATCAATGACGGCCTGGTCATCGGAGGCGACATCGATTCAGTCTGCCGCGGCGTGGAGCGCTGGGCGAATCTGGGAGTCGATCAGCTATTCTTCATGATTCAGGCCGGCAACACCACCCACGATGAGGTCATGCGGGCGCTGGACCTGTTTGGGGAAAAGGTTTTGCCCAAGTTCAGCTAACCGAGAACCCTCAAAAGAAACCAACGCGATAATAACTCTATTTTGAGACGATAGGAGGGCCAACAGTGCCGAAAGATGAACGGGAGTTTTTCCACCACGACAGCGTGTCTTGGACGCCGGTGGAGGCGGATTCCGGGGCGGCGGGCGAGGGCATGACGGAAAAGATACTGAATTTCGACGCAGAGGTGGGCGTCTCAACCAGGATGCTCCGGTTTTCGCCCGGCGTGGTAACCGACGTGGTGATCACCCACGACTTCTGGGAAGAGGTCTACATAATCGAGGGCGAACTAACCGACACGAGGATCAACCAAACGTTCACCAGCGGCATGAGCGCTTGCCGCCCCCCGGGCATGCCCCACGGGCCGTATACATCGCCTGTCGGTTGCACGACTTTTGAGGTTAGGTATTACCGGAAGTAGCTGAGGCGGGAGCTGGATTCACGCCGATTTAACGATTACCTACGAGCGGTGTGGAAGTTGGAGTCAGCCGGACACGTGCCAGTGGTGAAAATGCTCCGGCGCCGAGGTATTGTTGTATCCCCGCCAAACCGCCTCTCTTTATGCACCAGGTAAACAAAAACCCGTGGAGCAGGACAGCCAGTCCACCAGCGGCCCTGGGAGAACCGTCCCCCTAGCTTCGCTCTGTAGAAACCTTTTAGCGAAACGATAGAGCGAAGTTCCATTAGAAGACCAATTTACTGGGTCAAATATTCGTTCGCAATGTCCAGCATCGGCTCGATTGATATAGGATTACTTCAGCAAATCAACGACCCATCTGATAATGCTTTCTGAATAAGGATTCCACAGCGAAACCCGTCATTATGACCACTGCACCCTGGGGGGAGAATCTCCTCAATTTCAATGAATGCATCTACATAAATGGCGCCCGGCATTTGGACATCCATCAAGATTAAACCACTTGGATCGCGTGAGATCCGTCCTCGGCGGTGATGGCATCTCAGCCTTTCGGCCCTAAGTATCCCCTAAAGCGCCCAGCGAAGAGCTGGACCGTCATCAACAACCATAACGGTGCTGGTCATGTGTAGGTTCTACCTAGGGCATTTGCATCGCAGGTAATTTGACCTGAATTACGGTCCCGCAGGTCGATTCTTCATTCCGACGGGAGCTGATTGTACCTCGGTGCTGTTTGACTATTTCCTGGCATACAGCCAATCCCAAACCAGTGCCCTTGGTTTTCGTGGTAAACAGTGGGTCGAAGATTCTTTCGATATTCTCATCACTTATGCCCTCTCCGGTGTCCGTAAATTCTATTTCCACATTTTTGTTGACACTCTTGGCCGTGATCGTTAGCCGCCCCCCATTGGGCATGGCCTCTCGAGCATTGTTGGCCAGATTTAAGAAGACCCGCTGCAGTTGGTCACCATCAGCCATCACCGGGGAAAGGTCTGAATCCACGTATTGTGACAGTTCGACATTATCTGTGCCGACCCAAGATTCGAGGAATTCTTTCAGCACTAGGTCTATATCGGTACTAGTCAGCGTGGGAGGCATCACTCGGGAGGAGGTCAAGAGGTCGGTGATAGTGCCGTTTGACTTAGCGACCTGTTGTTCGATGATTTCTAAGTATTTGCCGATGTTGCTGTTTGCGTCGATGACGCCATTGGAAGTCATTTTCTTCTTGAGCAGGTAGGCGGAATTCTTGATGGCGCCAAGAGGGTTTCTTAGATCATGGGCTAATCCGGCTGACAACTGGCCCATGGCAGCCAATTTTTCTGAGGCGGCGATCTGTTGTTGCGCCCGGTTTCGCTCTGCCAGACGACCTTCCACCAGCGCCAATTCCCTCCGATTAAACCCGTAAATCATCCGGTCGGAAACGACCACGAATCCTACGAGAGCTAGGAAAAGCTGTTGGCAACCAGCAAAAGTGGGACACTTTCGTAAAGGAGAGATCAGGGGGAGATGGCCGTGTTCTGGGACTCCCGGAGCAGGCGGTTGTAGCGTTTGCGTTGGGCTAAGGTCTGAGCTTTCACCTCCTTTCT
>Ga0208570_1000036_pt1 | contig 75053 bp, 69 predicted proteins | sample DeeseametaMP1202_FD_184192 | JGI IMG/M metagenome (GOLD analysis project Ga0208570, IMG submission 184192) | Marine microbial communities from the Deep Indian Ocean - MP1202 (SPAdes) | ecosystem: Environmental > Aquatic > Marine > Oceanic | place: South Indian Ocean | collected 2011-03-08
GGTTTTTTGCTCCACCCGCCGCTCCAGTTCCTCGCGGGCAGAAGCTTCCATCTGTTCTTTTTCAAGAGTCAGCTGGGTCACTTCCTGAGCCAGATGGAGTGCCTTTTCCAGCGCCAGGTGCTTACCAATGCGCTCCTTTTGTATTCTGGCGGCCAGGGCCGACGTTACCAGCAGATTACCAAAAGAAAAGCCCGCCGCATGCAGGTACTCAATGGCCGGCGTATATTCGATCCAGGCTATTCGGGAGGCCACAAAGGACAGCGCGCCCAAGATGAGAATGGACCAGCCTGCGAGCAAGTATCTAGCCCAGTAATTGCCGGTAAGGCATTGGTGAACCAATACGGCAATTGCGTAAAAACACACTGAAGTTTCCAGAAAATAAATGATACCCACCACCCGGTGTTCGGGCAACAGCAGCGCGGGCACCAGCATGAATAGAAATATCTGCAAAAAGTAGAACGTGAATCTTTCCAGTCGCGGTAGCCGGCTCCGCAGATCCAGAAAGCGAATAGCAAAACGGCCGGCAAAATACATGGTTAGCAAGGTTCCAACCATATACGCTTTCTGATTTATTGCCGCATTATTTTGCCATAAATAGAACGAGCCAAAGCCGTTGATCGTGCTTTGGTACAGCATCGCGAAGACGATAAACGCCATGTTATACAGATAGGCACGCTCACGCAGGAATGCCCAAACCATGCCGTTATAAAAGGCCAATACGAACATCATTCCAAAAAACAAACCGTAAAAAACCTGAATCTTCGCTTCTTCAGGAAAGAAGGCCTCGGGCCTTTTAAAGTCCACCGGAAAAATAATCGAGCTGGTAGTGCTTACCCGTACAAATACCTGGTAATCACCCGGCTGCCTAAGGTTGGTCGCGAACAAGGGAAAGCGATGTTTGAGCAAGGCATTGCTGTTACCGAGCTGATCACCGGTAACGCGCGAACTCAGGACGCTTACCGCACCATCCTGGATTTGGGTGAGATAGAATTCCACCTGATCGAGATGGGATGAACCCAGTTCCATCAGCAATTGGATGTTTTGGGGATGGAATGCTTTCACATCGAAGCGCAGCCATACCGGTTGCTGCTGATAACCCAGGTTGACTGAGGCTTGGGGCCGATGAACCCAGCTTCGTGATTGCAGTGCCACCCGTGAAATAGCATCCGCATTTTGTCGCGTATCAATCCAGTAAGAATAACCATCAGCCACCCGGAATAGAGGCGCACTCCTGCTGCTGTCCCCATAGGACAGGCACGGGAAGATAATAAATATCCCAACAAGACTGAAGACCAAACCCCAAAAACTGCGACTGCTCATTATGTGAATACTTAGCGGTTAAATAACCAAAATAGTAATATGCCTAAACAACTCATATTATTCTTTAAAAACCATAGCCTGATACACTGCATCACGGTATACATATAATGTTTATTTTGTTAACCGTGTGTAATTTTTGATCAGAAAGGACGCTGGCACGGCAATTGCGTTAATTTTGCTCTAACAGGGCTAACACGTCAGCAGCCTGCTTTTAAATGGAGCCGGGAATGGGTCAGGTGGAACACTGTCTGAATACTGAAAAAAACAAGGAAAAAGGCACTGAAGGGGGCACGTTGGCGCAAAAGCTGTTCGATATGCACACACGGCGCATTGCCCAACAGGATTTGTTAGTCACCAATTTAAGCCTGGGTCGGTTTATTCAGCGCCATCGTGGTGCAACTTTGGCACTATTGGGGGGCGACGCCAGTTTCCGTTCTCAGGTGGATGCACTGCAAAAACAAACCAATATCCAGATTGAATATCTGAACTGCCTGAACTCATCTTCAGGTAACCCGCTTCCGGACACGGATTATCAACAGTTAACACTGAGCTGGCTGACCATCATTAAGGACTGGGAAAACGACGATATACACCACAGCTTCGAATTCCATTCTCACCTTATTGAGCTGATATTGCGCATAAGCCGCCAACTGGCCGAATCAGTGCTCCGCTCACCTGAACTACTTATCAGAAACGAGGCCCTTAAAAACCGGGTTGATATCAGCTACTTGCAGCCGTTAACGAGCCTGAGCCAAACCTGCGTTATAGAATTGTACGAACTAGTAGAATATCTGGCGCGCATCCGAGGTTTGGGCACCCACATGGCCGTTATAGGCGCCAGCAACCCAGACATGGGAAAACGGGTTTCTTTCTGGCTACAGGAATTTCGATATCGCAAAGAACGCTTCGATCAAAACATCCAGTTGATTGCCAGTAACTATCTGCCCTGCATTCCCGGTTTAAAACATCTGCCCAATCTGAATATGAAACTGAATTATTTTACCAGTTTGCTCGGCCATGAAATGACCTCTGAAAGAACGTTTCAGGTACCAAGCCATAAACTGTTTCTGATGGGTACAGAGATCATTGATGGCTACCTCGCCGTCATGGATCAGGCCAATGCGGTCATCCGCGACCAGCTCTATCATATGAACCAGGTGTGTATTGAACGCTTATCCACTGACCCGGAGGGCATTTCGGATCGGGATTAAGCAGGCACCAGCTCAAATCACGTACAGAATCAACACGGGTATGGTCACAAACGAGAGCAAAGTGGATATCATCACCATGCCCGCGACCACCTGGGGTTCACGCTCATAACGCAGGGCGAATAGATAATTGAATACCGCGACCGGCATGGCACTCTGCAAGATTAATACGCCGCGAGCAACCCCCTGAAGGTTGAATAGTTCAGCCATGCCCCATCCGGCCGCCACACCGATACCCAACCGCGTTAATGCGAAATACAGGCTCTTTCCTAAATTCTGAATTTTAAGCGTCGCCAAACTGACACCCAACGTTAGAAGCATTAACGGAATCGTCATATCCCCGAGCAGATTAACGGTATTCTGCGCCCAAAGTGGTAACCGGTAATCCGTATAAAGCATAAAAATCGCAACGGCAATGGAATAGATTATCGGATTACTGACGAGTTCACGCAGCACACTGCGCCCACTGACTAACGCGATTCCCAACGTGAAGTGCAATAGCGACAGCACCATAAACACCGCCAATGCCAAAACCAGGCCACGCTCGCCGAAGGCAAACAAACACACCGGCAACCCCATATTTCCGGCATTAGGAAAGACCAGAGGCCCAAGAAAGGTTCGCAGGGGTTGCCCTGCAAGTCGGATTAAGAGAGCTGCAGCGAGAAGACTGGACGCAATCACCGACAAGGTTACCCAGAACATTTCCTGAAGAATGCTATGTGAAATATCAGACTGCGTCAGGGCAGACACAATCAGACAAGGTGCTCCGATACACATAACCAACCGGGTGATCATGTCCGTGTCATAAGGCCAGTTGAACTTGATCCATAAAAAACCGATCAGTACGCACACCATAACGGGGCCGGTGACCGGCAACAGAGTGTTTAACATAGACTGCTCTCTCAGGTTATTGGTGCACTATGATATGATGCGACGCCGCAATATACGAAACTTTATAACCATCCTCATGAACCACGACGACATCCACAATCACCCCATCCAGGTAGCAGACATTGATTGGCAGGACGCGGCACCCTTGTCCCCTCGTTTTGGTGACGTCTACTATTCCCGTGACAACGGTATTGAAGAAACCAATCATGTCTTTCTGTTGCAGAACCGGTTACACGAACGCTGGCAGCAAAACACGACCGATCGCTTCACCATCGCCGAAACCGGCTTTGGCACCGGGCTAAATTTTTTTTGCGCTGCTACGCTTTGGTATTGCAGTCCAATGCAGAACAAACACCTGCATTTCATTAGCGTCGAGAAGTTTCCTTTGTCATTAACAGATATGACATTTTCTTGCGCCAAACACCCGCAGTTCGATTGGATTTCAGCTTCACTAGTAGAACAATACCCAGCGCCGGTAGCCGGTAGCCACCGGCTTTTTTTTGCTGAGCACAACATTACGCTCACTTTATTATATGGTGACGCCGTCGACTGCATGAGGGAGCTGGATGGTTGTGTAGACGCTTGGTTTTTGGATGGATTCGCACCGTCAAAGAACCCCGAGATGTGGAACCAGGCGCTCTATGACAGCATGGCCAAGTTAAGCCACAGCGACACCACCTTATCCACTTTTACTGCCGCAGGCGAGGTTAAGCGAGGTCTGCGCCGGGCCGGTTTTCAGGTTGAGCGTTGCCCCGGTTACGGCAGAAAACGCCACATACTGCGCGGGCGGTTCGGACAGTCCCCGGGCAAACCGACGACCGCGCCTGCGGAGCAAAAACCCTGGTTCCAATTCCGTTACACGCCGCAGACAGCCAGGCGAATAGCGGTTATCGGAGCCGGATTGGCTGGCAGCAGCGTGGCAAGAAAAATGGCTGAACGCGGCTGGGACGTTACCATTCTGGAAGCGGAAAGCGAGATTGCAAGCCAGGGCTCAGGAAATCCCACCGGCATCACGTTTACCAAACTCAGCATTCATAACACACCCCAGAACCGGTACTACCAGTCCGCCTACCTCTATGCTTGCCGATATATTCGAAGTCTGTTTATGCATCACCAGGTTGCCGAGGGTGATGACTGGTCTTTGCAAGGGGTTTTGCGCCTGGCCTACGACGATAAAGAGAGGGATATCCAACAACAACTCATTGCCGCCCGGTTCTGGCCGCAAGAATTGATGGTAGGGTTGAGTCCCGAGGACATCTACCATCAATTCGGTATTGTTTCACCCGTATCGGGAATACTGCTTAAAGGTGGCGGCTGGCTAAACCCTAGACAGTTGTGTGACACATTGCTATCACACAAAAACATTAGTCTGGTCACCGATTCCCGCGTTACCGGACTGCAACAATCGGACACCGGTTGGAGCATTGAAACGGAAGGCCAGTCAACCCAAAACCGTACTCCTTCACCGGCTTCGTATGAGGCTGTAGTACTGGCAAATGCCTTTGGTTGCCAGCAGTTTCAACTCAACGGGTATTTTGATTTACGCGCAGTACGCGGGCAGATCAGCTATTTGCCTGCGACTGAAGAGAGCCGTGTCCTGCCGGTACCGCTCAATTACGAAGGCTATGTGAATCCGGCACGCAATGGCTTCCACAGCGTTGGAGCCACTTTCAATCCGAAATTGGACGATCCGCAGGAACGGGTTCAAGACCACAAATGGAACTGCGACCAGCTACAAAATACCGTTCCGGATCTGGCACGGCAACTGAACCTGCAACCTGCAGACACGCTGCGGGGGCGCGTGGGCTTTCGCTGCCAAACTCCGGACTACCTGCCTTTGGTGGGCCCGGTTGCAGACGCCCAAGCGTTTCAGCAGCAATACCGGCAGCTGGGAAAAGGGTTTTTAAAGCGAGAGTTCCCGGTCGCACCGAACTTACCGGGATTATACATTTCCACCGGGCACGGCTCGCGCGGTATCACGTCAACCTGCTTCGCTGCAGAAATACTGGCAGGTTACCTGTGTGGCGAACCGCAAATTATTGATCGATCAGTACTGCACGCTATTCATCCAGCGCGCTTCCTGATACGTAAAATCATCCGCCGACAACTATGAAACAAAGTGATTAAATAGGTTACTAAGCACCATCGAAACGTCACCAAAAAGCGGTTGCCGGATAGAAAATAGCTTGGCAAGATGATCCGACATGTCCAATAAAGTTAAAGGGAATTTGCATTGAATCGGTTACAACCTGGTGGGGTTCACGGCCGAAAAGTTAACTTTAGCCAGTCTGAGCAGCATGTGAAAAAAAAAGATAACCAGAAATTCACTGTTCTCGTGGTGGATGGAGATCGCCATTCCCGTATTACTACCAGCGAAATCCTCAGCCAGGCTGGGTTTAATACCGTTGAGGCCAGAAGCGGAAGACTAGGCTACCTTTATTTTCATCAATTGCAGCCCGATATGGTGTTGATGAATCTGATGTTGCCGAGAACCTCTGACGGTCTCGATTTGTGCCGCCAGATTCGCAAACACGCCAAGGGTGGCTCGGTACCCATTCTCATCATGTCTTCCTATGTCGAAGCGGATTCCATAAGCAGTGCTTTTGATGCCGGAGCCACGGATTTCATCACCAAGCCAATCAATCATTTGCTATTGATCCAGCGCACTCAGTATTTAATTCGCGCCTATCAAACACTGCGTTCGCTGGAGAATCGTGAGCGGGTACTTGAACAGGCTGAACGGATCGCTAACCTGGGCAGCTGGGAGTGGAGCAGCAAGAGCAACACGCTTTATGTGTCCAAAGAATTTAATCGAATTCTGGGGCTGGCGGCAGATGCACATCCGACCATAGAAGATATTCTGAATCTGGTTCCAGAGACAGAACGCATCAAATTAATTAAGTCCTTTCGCCGCAAGGACAGCAAACACCAGGGCACAATCACGATCAATCACAAACTGCATACTGAAGCCGGTGTTATGCGCATCTTACGCCATGAAGCTCAGTTCAAGTTACTCAATGAGGTGGATTATTCGATTTTCGGTACCATTCACGATGTTACCGCTGAAGTCCTGCACAAAGAGCAAATACTACAACTTGCTTACTACGATTCACTTACTCGATTGCCCAACCGGACTTTCTTTAAAGCGCACCTGGAATTTGCAATCCGGGCTGCCAGAAAATCAGGTAACTTGTTAGCCATTCTGGTGTTCGATCTGGATTTATTTGCCCGTATTAACAATTCATTGGGGCACGAGGCAGGCGACGAGCTATTAAAGAAAATTACTGATCGCTTGCAGCACACCTATCCTGACAAACATTGCACTAAGCTCAATATGAGCGCCATTGATCCCATGGCACCCCATGAGCATATGAGCGATAAAATTGCTCGCCTCGAGGGCGATCAGTTTGCTGTTCTGATTCACAATTTCACCCGATTAGATGCCGTTATATTGGCAACTCAGGCCATACTGCGGCAGGTTTCAACACCGTTTTCCCTGCGCGAAAATAATATTGTGCTTACCGCAAGTGCGGGAATCGCGCTGTACCCCGTGAATGGGCAAAGTGCAGAAACTTTGTTGCGCAATGCGGACGCTGCAATGCACTTCGCCAAATCCCAGGGGCGCAATAATTTTCATTTTTATTCCAGCGAAATTGATTTTAAATCCAAAGAGCAATTGTCGATTGAAAGCGATCTGCGCCAGGCTATCCGCCACAATGATCTGGAATTGTTTTTCCAGCCAAAAGTGCATCTGAAGACCGGAACGATTCGCTCAGTGGAAGCGCTGGTCCGCTGGAATCACCCCAGCAGGGGGGAGATTACCCCGTCTGACTTTGTACCCATGGCGGAACAAATTGGTCTGATCAGTGAACTGGGCAATTGGTTAATAAACAAAGCCTGCCAGCAAGCCCGTAGCTGGAATGATGAGGGGTTGCCTCCGATAAGGGTCGCGATTAATCTGTCTCCCATTCAGTTTCGCAGCGGAACGTTAACGGGCAACATCAAAAATGCCCTTGCCAAACACAAAATTGCTCCGTCCCAACTGGAAGTGGAAATTACAGAAACCGTATTGCTGGAAGATACCAGCCGGGTAATGAAAACGCTGGAAGGTATTCGCAAGCTGGGCGTGAGAGTCGCCCTGGATGATTTTGGAACCGGTTATTCATCCCTGAGTTATCTGACCCGGTTTCCTTTTAACACATTGAAAATCGACCGTAGTTTCGTGTCACGCTGCATTAAACACAGCCAGTCTGCTGCAGTCATTCACACCATCATCCAGCTGTGCAAAAACCTGAATCTTGAAGTAGTCGCTGAAGGCGTGGAGAACGAAGAGGAACTGCGCTTTCTGATGGACCACCGATGCGACTACATCCAGGGGTTCTACTTTAGTCAGGCTCTCAGTGCCACAGAGCTAAGCCGGTATATTAAACGACAATCGTGGGAACAGTTGCTGGGGCAGTTCAACTAACAAGTACAATGTCTGACAGCGAAATCAGCCCCGGAACGGCCCCGGACAAATGTGCGCGCTGCCCTCTTCCTGATTAAATACAATAACGTATTCCTTACATTTAATGCCCTGAATAACCTGATTAACCTTGGTTTCAGACGACACTTCATGCTCGCCATAGTCAGTGCCGTCACGGGTAACGAATTCTTCTACCAGACGGTAAAAAGTGTCTTCAGGTAAGTCTTGCCAGGGAATTTCAAGTAGATTTTGCAACCGCGCTCTCTCCTAACAAATCAAGTATGGTGTCTTCGCCGAACGCTTCGATCAACTTGGTGCGCACCTTCGCATCCAGAATACGGATGTTTTTAAGGTTAACCATGCGGCTCAGCTCTTTATCGATCTGGGTAAGGATCTGAGTGCGCGCATAATCTTTGTTGTCTGCCGGAATGGCATACCAGGGTGCAAAATCTGCGGCTGTTTTATTGAGCATGTCTTCATAGGCTTCCTGGTATTGATCCCAGTACTGCCGGCTTTCCAGATCGGACGTGGTAAGTTTCCAGCGTTTAGTGGGTTCTTTCACCCGGTCCATAAAGCGCTTTAACTGCTCCTTTTTTGAAAGGTGCAAATAAAATTTCAAAATAATAACACCGTCGTCCGCTAACTGGCGCTCGAATTCAAGGAGTTCACGATAAGCCCGCTTCCATTCCGGCTTTTCTGCAAATCCTTCAACACGCTCCACCAAAACACGACCATACCAGGAGCGATCCATAATGGTAATTTCACCTGGTTGCGGTATTTTTTGCCAGAACCGATACAGATAATGGCGTGCCTGTTCACTTTTATCCGGTGCGCCAATGGGCCACACCCGCACTCCCCGCGGATCAAGGTGCCGGGTTAAACGACGGATTACCCCACCTTTACCTGCAGTATCAGTGCCCTCAATCAGAATGATGACACGCCGTTTTTCCCGGAAAATAGCCTGCTGAACACGCAATAAACTGAACTGTAAACGGTGTATTGTTTCTTTGGTGTCTTTCGGCTTTTTAGCCGGCTTGGTAACCAGATCTTTTAGCCTGATTGAGTCACCCGTCAATTTAATTACGCTCATTTTCGCTTCCTTTTTGCGTTTGCTCGTTGGAGAAAGGTTTAAATAACAAGGGATATAAATAACTTTGAAAGTCTTCAAGCATCCGGTTCATCGTTGCCTTATCTTCCAGCACCAAACCATCATGCTCTACTTTATCCGAAAGCAGTTGTTGAGCCAGATTATGATAAATGGCAATACGCTTCTGCAGGTAATGCCGGCCACCCTCTTCCAGAAACGGCTCTAATGCATAATAGGACTTGGCCAGTTTTTGCAGCGAATCCTCCAGCAGTTGCTTGTCTTTCCGATTGACGCTAAGCCAGGTATCCGACAACGCCGCCATGAACTCCGCATAGTGTTGTTGCCGTGCCATAAAACTTTTTTCGAAGCGGGTCACTCGGGCTTGTTTATCCAAGAATCCCGCGTATTGTGCCTGGGCTCTTGCCAATGCTTGTTCCTGCACTTGCTGCGCCTGAATAAGTTGTTCCCCGGATACCCGACCGGTTTTATAGTTCAGATAAGAAACAAAGCCGGTCATAACGATGGCAGCTAAAACCAAAACAAAGCCGAACAAAATAACACGGTTCTCTTTATTAGCGAAGGTCGGTGACGTTGATGAGCTCTGCTTCGGCTCGGAGTATCCTGACATTACTGCCTCCGTTAGGTTTGAACAATGCCGTGGTGCTTGAGTAAATTGATAAAGTCGGATTCCGTTAACACCGGAACGTCCAGACTTTCCGCTTTGGTTAATTTGGAACCGGCTTTTTCGCCGGCCACCACAGCGCTGCTTTTTTTAGACACACTGCCGCTTACTTTTGCTCCTAATTTCTGCAAATACGCTTTGGCTTCATCCCGGGTCATTTCAGCAAGCGTTCCGGTTAGCACGAAGGTTTGCCCTGCCAACGGCTGCTCACCCTGTTCCGCAACCTCAATGTCTTCCCACTGCACGCCCGCCTGCTGCAGTTTTTCAATTACATCCAGGTTGTGTGCTTGCTGGAAAAAGGTCTCAATATAATCTGCAACGACCGGCCCGACATCCTGTACCTGTAACAGGGTCTCGTGATCGGCCGACTGCAACTTTTGCAGGCATCCGAAGTGCGTTGCCAGATTCAATGCTGTCGCCTCCCCCACTTCGCGAATGCCCAGGGCAAACAGGAATCGAGGTAACGTCGTGTGTTTACTGGCTTCCAGCGCATTAATCAGGTTCTGTGCGGATTTTTCACCCATGCGCTCCATAGCAGCCACCTGCTCTGCGGTCAGCAGATACAGATCGGAGACCTGGCTAATCAATTCCAGATCCACCATTTGCTCCACCAATTTGTCGCCCAATCCATCTACATCAAGCGCCTTGCGCGAAGCGAAATGTTTGATGGCTTCCTTAACCTGTGCCCGGCAGAATAAGCCACCGGAACACCGTGCCACCGCCTCACCGTCGGCTTTCACGATATCCGACTGGCACACTGGGCATTGTTGCGGTAACTGCACCGGCTCTGTTTTATCAGGTCGGCGTTCCAGCACTACTTTTACGACCTTCGGAATAACGTCGCCGGCGCGGTGCACAATCACCGTATCACCCACCCGAACGTCCATTCTGGCGACTTCATCCATATTGTGCAGTGTGGCGTTGCTAACCGTAACTCCGCCGACAAACACCGGCTCTAACCTGGCAACCGGAGTGATGGCGCCCGTACGTCCAACCTGAAACTCAATGCCCAATAGCTGGGTCAACTCTTCTTGCGCCGGGAATTTATGTGCGGTAGCCCAGCGTGGCGCCCGTGATACAAATCCCAGCTCAGCCTGCAATTTCAGGCTATTGACCTTATACACTATGCCGTCGATTTCATAGCCGAGCGCGTCTCGTTTATGCAATATCCGGTCATGATAGGATTGCAACGCGGCAGCGCCGGTGACCCGCTCAACCTCGGAGTTAATCCGAAAGCCCCACTGTTTTAATTGCATTAAATTGTCATAATGGGTTTTGGTGAGCGCACCACCTTCTACGAAGCCGACGCTGTAACAATAGATATCCAGCGGGCGCAAAGCCGTGATTCTGGAGTCCAATTGACGCAGACTGCCAGCCGCTGCATTACGCGGGTTAGCAAACGTTTTTTCACCTCGCGCCGCCGCCTGGCGATTAAATTCGTTGAATCCATCCAGGGGCATAAACACCTCTCCACGCACCTCCAGCAGATCAGGATACCCCTGCCCGCGCAATCGTAAAGGCACGCTATCGATGGTCCGTATGTTCTGGGTTATATCTTCACCTGTTTGACCATCGCCGCGGGTCGCAGCCTGCACCAATACACCCTGCTCATACAGCAGGCTTACGGCCAATCCGTCCAGTTTCGGCTCACACACAAATTCTATTTCGTCTTCTGTGCCGAGACGTTCACGAATACGCCGGTCAAACGCCACCAGCTCGTCGGCATTGAACACATTATCCAGAGATAACATAGGGAGGCGGTGCCGAATCTGATTGAAAGCCGTGAGCGGAGTATCCCCTACCCGCTGCGTTGGTGAATCCGGCGTAATTAAATCCGGATTCTCTTGCTCCAATGCTTTCAGCTGCTGAAACAGGCGGTCGTATTCCACATCTGGAACCGAGGGATCATCCAGAACATAATAACGATAGTTATGCTCGCGTAATTGCTCGCGCAGTGCGTCAATCTGCTGGGAAATTGATAGCATAGAAGAATCCAATCCAGTCGCTAAACCAAAAATCGCCGGTCAGGATACCGGCTGTTGCAAGTGAGTTACCAGGATCGGGATTATACACCCAGGGCGTCGTATCGACGACGCCCTGGGTAAGGGGAATACTAATATTGCCGCTTTCCACCGCGATAAGAAAGCAGCTTGCGCTCAAAATCGAGCACACGCTGGCGATAATGTTCTGCCGTTTGCTGGCGCAGTACATTATGGTTCTCGTCTTTGATATCTGCATCCAGCAACTTGGAAATTTTGCGCGCTGAATCCATCATGATCTCAAATGCGTGAATAGGACGTTTGGGGCCGGGCAATTTCATGAAGATACAAATACCCGGTGTGCTGAATTCTGACATGGTATCCAGATCAAATACGCCGGGCTCCACTACATTGGCGGCACTGAATAACAATCCGCCTTTTCCACTATGCTGTTCATAGCGATGGAATATATTCATTTCACCGAACCGGAAACCACAAGACAACATCACCCGTAGTAACTCGGCACCGTTCAATTCGCCCTGCTTCGCCATCACGTTAATAACGAACACTTCCTGCAACGACGGGTCAAGTTCAACTTCCGCCGGGGCTGGTTCACGCTGCCGCGCGGGGGCTGTCTTACGATTCAATTGCGCTTGCTGCTCGGCACGGGATGCCACTAGCAAATCATCATCGGTAAACAAATCGGATTGGTCTTGCTCGACTGGTTCCGGCTCCGGCTCATAGCCGTCGGTGTCATAATCGTCAGCTTCATACGCTTCATGGTGTTCAGCATAGGCCTGCTGATATTCTTTATCGTCTGCGAGCTTACGCCCCGGTATCGTATAACTGCGTTTCTGAGGGCGCTCATCGGGCATCCCCGGATCTCCGAACGCCAGTTCAGCGTCGTCGATCGCAGAGCCGAAACCATCGTCGTCCTCAGCCCGATTAGAATGATCTTCACCAATCGATTGGCGCACACTCAAAGGAATTTTACGGGCACCCCCATTGGGCAACTCTCCGCGGAAATATTCCCACTCATCTTCGCAGCTGCCACCCAGCTCTGAAGGCAGCTTGAGTTCACCAATTCTGGATTTCCGCATTCGCCGGTATCCGTCAAGGGCAATCCCTGCAATAACTACTAACCCTACTAATATAAGTACCAGTTGTAGGTCAAATTCCATCAGTCGAATCCTCGCGTATTCTCTGTGGCTTCTGATAGATCAAGCCCTGATCGCAATTTTGTCACTTCTATCAAAAACATAGAGCATATCCATTAAAAATAAAGCCAATTCGTCAATATTTTGCTAATTAGGCAACCGCCATCGCTGCGGCTTGCTCAACATCCACGGTTACCAATCTGGAAACACCTGGCTCGTGCATGGTGACCCCCATCAATTGATGTGCCATTTCCATCGCAATTTTGTTGTGGGTGATATAGATAAACTGCACTTTCGCTGACATTTCTTCCACCATGCGGGAGTAACGCCCCACGTTGGCGTCATCCAGTGGTGCATCCACTTCGTCCAAAATGCAGAACGGGGCCGGATTAAGCTGGAAGATGGAGAACACCAACGCGATTGCAGTGAGCGCCTTCTCACCCCCACTGAGCAAATAAATGGTGCTGTTTTTCTTGCCTGGCGGGCGAGCCATAATGGCAACACCGGTATCCAGCAGATCATCACCGGTCAACTCCAGATAGGCATGGCCACCACCAAACACTTTGGGGAACAATTCCGACAACCCTGCTGAAACTTTATCGAACGTTTCCTTGAAACGGGTGCGGGTTTCACGGTCGATTTTGCGAATTGCATTCTCCAGGGTTTCCAGAGCCTGCATTAAATCCTCGTGCTGTGAATCCAGATAATTCTTGCGCTCGGACTGGGATTTATATTCGTCAATTGCCGCCAGGTTAATCGCGCCCAAACGGGAAATTTTACCACCCAGCCGGTCCAGCTCGGCAGACCATTCCGCTTCGTTTGCTGCTTCGGGTAATTCATTCACAACGACCTCAATATCAAATTGAGATTCGGTCAATTGGTTTTGCAGGTTTTCACGCTGCACCCGCATCCCCTGCCACTCCATACGGTTCCGCTCCAGTTGCGAGCGCACCCCTTGCGCGGACTGTTCGGCTTCCGCACGCTTTTTCTCGGCAGCCCGTAATTGATGGTCACAATCTTCCTGGGTACGACGCGCGGTAGCCAATTCTTCTTCCACCAGCAATCTTGATTCCAGCTTTTCTTCCAGCTCCGCCTGTAGTTCCACAAACGGATCATCGCCCAGCGACAGCTGTTCTTCGATTGCCGAGCGCCGTTCCTGTAAGGTGGTGAGCTGTTGTGTTAACCGTGCCAACCCCTGTTTTACGGAATCGCGCCGGGACTGCAATTGCTGAACCTGCAGCGCCAGCTGGTGGGCTTTATCTTTGCCGCCCCGCGCAGCTTGCTTTACCTGATCCAAGCGCGCTCTGTTTTCATCACGCTGCTTTAATAATTGCTCGCGCTGATCGGTGTCCGTGGCCATCAAATCCATAGCGTCCTGCAACACCAGGCGCGCTTCTCCCAATGCTTCCTGCTCAAGGGTTTGTTGCTCTTTGCACTCTTCCAACTCCTTGCTGATACGCTCACGGCGCATGTTAAATTGTTCCAGGCGTACTTGCTTGGCACTCAATTGGGCTTTCAGGTCTGACAACGAACGATTGAATTCGCTCAATTCCCGTTGTGATTCTTCCCGACGTTCTTCCATCGCACGCAATGCTTCACGACCTTCGGTCAGCGTTTCGGTGAGCTGTTCGACCCGAGCTTCCACTTCCTCCAAGCGCAGATTAGTGTCTTCCAATACTTTCTGGCGCTTCAGAACGCTGTCTTCTTGAGAGGAATCTCTTGCTACCCGCATCCAGTTGGGTCCGATCCAAATCGAATCCGGAGTTATCAGGGACTCACCGGCATTCAGTTGTGAACGCAGTTGCAGGGCTTGTGCCAGATCCTCTGCTATATAGACTCCCGCCGTAAGCGCTTTAGCTGCCGCTTCACCTTGAAGTTTGCCGGACAGAGGAACCAGTGTCTGATTACAGATCTGATTCGGCTCCGTGCCGGTTTCCAAAAACGATACCACCCCTTTTTCCAAGCCGCTGACCACCGCAGTTACCGCGTCCAGCCCATTAATGCACACAGCCTGCAGATAGTCACCCAACACCGTTTCTACGGCTTTTTCCCAGCCACTTTCCGCCTGAACTTTTTGCGCCAGACGAGGTTGCTCGTTCAGTTGATGCCGAGTTAACCATTCCACCAGATCAGACTCACCCATCGCCGCTTGCTGCAACGCTTCCAATGAGGCATGACGGCCTTTCAAAGTTTGTAATTCGCTTTTGGCATTATCCAGTTCCAGATTGATCTGGTTGTTGGATTCACGGCGGCTTTTCATCGTTTCCTGGATCGTCAGCGCACTGCCTTGCATGTCTTCGATTTTCATATCCGCTTCTGCCATACGCTCTTCCAGCATCGCCACTTCTTCTTCCAGCGGTCCGGCGGACAAGGTCTCACGCTCACCTTTCAGGCGCTCGATGCGATCCCGTAACCGCTCAACAGACTGCTCCAGATGCTGGATCCGGGATTGCTCCACCTGGGCTCTTTGCCGCGGCTCATTTGCCTTCTGGTTGAACTCGTCCCATTTATGTTGCCAGTCCTGCATCTTCTCTTCGGCATTATGCAGGTTATCATTTGCGGCATCGGCTTCTGCTTTAACCAGTTCGTATTCCGGCTCAATTTCCGCTAATTGGATATTGGCCTCTTCCAGCTGCTCCTGGTCTATACGCTGCTGATCCTCACCCTGACGACAGGCTTCGATGGTTTGCTGCAAGTCCTGGCGCAACTGGTTGCCGCGTTCTTTGGTGTGTTGGATGGTTTGTTCCACCCGGGTAATATCGGCTCCCAAACCATAAAAGCGACCCTGGACTTCATTGAGTTTATCGCTGAGTTCATGGTGCTGTTCCCTCTGCTGCTCGATCGTGGCGTCCATTGAGCGCTGATCCGCCATAAAGGCTTCCAGTTTGACCTCCAGATCACGAATGGTGGATTCGCTGTTTTCCACCTGATCATTGAGGCTTTTCCATTTCAGTGCCTGCAGTTGCGCTTTTACCAGACGCTCTTCTTCCTTAAATTGTTTGTATTTTTCGGCGGCGGCGGCCTGGCGTTCCAGATGTTGCAATTGGCGGCCTAATTCATCGCGCAGATCTTCCAGGCGATCCAGATTCTCGCGCGTGCGACGCATACGGTGCTCGGTTTCTTTACGGCGCTCTTTGTATTTCGAAATGCCTGCCGCTTCTTCAATAAACACCCGCAATTCTTCCGGTTTGGCTTCTATCAAGCGGGAAATCATGCCTTGTTCGATGATGGCATAACTGCGTGCCCCGAGACCGGTTCCCAGGAAGATATCGGTGATGTCCTTGCGTCGGCATTTGGTGCCGTTAAGATAATAGTTTGATTGCCCGTCACGGGTGACCAATCGCTTGATGCCAATTTCGTTGAAGCTGACGTACTCGCCACCCAAGCTGTTGTCACTGTTATCAAACACCAACTCCACAGAGGCCTGGGTCGTGGGTTTGCGGGAACTGGAGCCATTAAAAATCACATCCGCCATGGATTCACCACGCAGATGTTTGGCGGAGCTTTCCCCCATCACCCAACGTACAGCATCAATTACATTGGATTTTCCGCAACCATTTGGGCCGACAATGGAAGTCAGATTATCGGGGAAAGACACCGTGGTGGGATCCACAAAAGATTTGAAACCCGCAAGCTTGATCGATTTAAGACGCATGAATGGATGCTTATCCTTATTAGAATCGGGGGCCTGTTAAGTCACTGTACAGTTTTGAACAGTTTGGGCCGGTTTGAGGGCCATTCACGGCATCACCCTCGCAATTAAACCCCCTATTGTAGCGAGTTTTATCATGAGCACCAGTCCGCGAGCCCTGTAAAAATACCGAATGTTTATAGGACGTTAAAAGCACGACGACCTGGAATTTCAGTTAACAGCAGCCGATCGGGTGTGTTAGGGTTCGGCCTTTACGGTAGTCGGAGTAAGCGCGATGATCAAAGAGCTACGGGATGGTTTGAGCTATGTGGGTGAAGGCTTTGCGCTGGCACGCCAACCCGGTTTGCGGCCGTATCTGGTGGTACCTCTGATCATGAATTTCCTGCTGTTCGGGGTCAGCGGCTATCTGGTGATGTCTTACGCCTACGAATGGATTGCCGGCTGGGGTGCCGCTGTCGACCTGTGGAGCTGGCTGGATTGGCTGGAACCGGTTATCGACCAGCTGTTGGGGGCGCTGAAATGGGTGATCTTCGCGGTAATTATCCTGGGGTTGCTGTTTATTATGGGCTCAACCTTTACTATGTTTACCCATCTGCTGGTCAGCCCCTTTATCGGGATTCTGGGCGAAAAAGCCGAACTCGCATTACATGAGCCAAGCTATCCCCAGCATACCCTGGGCCAGATCGCCTTGCGCACCATTACCCGCGAATGTCGCAAAATGTTGTACTGGATCGTACGCGCCGCGGGCCTGGCACTTATCTCGGTGATTCTTTACTTTATCCCGGTAGTCAATGCCGCTGTACCGGTCTTGTGGTTCCTCTTCGGTTCCTGGATCCTGGCGATGCAATATATTGATGTGGCGGCAGATAATAACGGTATTCCGTTTAAGGATTTGCTGATGCTGATGCAAAAGCACCGAACATCTGTGATGGCGTTTGGTGCGGTCATTATGGCGCTTACCTCTATTCCCATCGTGAATCTGTTTATTATTCCGGTCGCCGTGTGCGGAGGCATCGTATTTTGGGTGAAGAAAATTCAGCCTGCATTAGGAACCGTTGCGCTGCGGACAAAATAACCCATCAGGCGCGTTCTGATGCCGCTTTAGGGGACTGAGTTGAGGTCCGGACCGGAGCGGGGTCCAGACGCGCCAGCACCGTTTGACACTGATGTTTGGCAAACTGTTCCAGCTTAGCCACTGCCCCTTCTGCATCCCGTTGCATGATGCTCGCCATCAATTCACGGAAAAAAACCATTGAACGTTCCCGCTCCTCTTGGCTCAGGTTAATCGCAAAATAATAGGTCCGGCGTACCGCCGGTTGCAGATCTTCCAGCATATCTTCCAAATAGGGGTTATCGACAAAGCGGTAGGCCATTCGGGCGAATTCGAAAGTCGCCTCGTAGAAATCCATCACCCTGTTTTCGGCTGCATAGCTTTCCATCAGTTTCAGTAACTCAAGAAACGGCTGTAGTTCGCCTTCCTTCCACACCAATGTCGCCCGGCGGCACAATTGACCGATCAGAAGAATATTCATTTCGTAGACGTCACGCACGTGCTTCGGGGTCATGGCCGATACCACGGCCCCTTTTCGCGGGACGATATTGATAAGGTAACGACGCTCAAGAATAAGATAGGCTTCGCGTACAGAGCCCCGGCTGACATTAAGCTCACTAGCCACCCTCAGTTCCTGAATCCGGTCTCCCGAGTTAAGTTCACCGTTTACGATTAATTGTCCTAAATGTTGCGCAATTTGCTCAGCTAAGCTTTCCGGGGCTTTAAAACTCATGTTGATGTAACTACTTTTTATGCTTTTAAGGGGGGTCCTGTCGGAATGTCGAGAGGAATGTCAGCGTGGAGTTTCCCCATTGATCCCTGTCCAGTCAAGTAATTCACACGGATTACAACGAACTAATTTTTGACATGCCCTGGCTGGGCGTGCGCTGCCCTAAAACCGAACCTGTATCTCGCAAGTTCACACCCATTTTTTAAATCACTAGGAAAAACAACCGAATATGATCCTGTTCCCGCCAATTCCCCAGTTCGGACATTGTGCTATATCTGCTGCTACCGTTTTAGCGCCAATTGATAACTGAATTTCATAGGGGTTTAGGGTGCTTAACCAAACAAACTGATGAACGAAGTCCGTATTGGGGCGGTGAAAGCGGGCTGCCGGGACGGATGATCAAACTACAACGACGTATCCGTTGCAAATTTGATCCTTCACGCGCTGAATGCGCAAAGCCCCGCGATGCGCTTTAATATGCCGGTTTAGTAACACCCTGGGCATCTGCGCCTTTGGGATGGCCGGCCTTTTCGATCGCCTCCTGCACTTCAGGGGGCACATACTTTTCATCGTGCTTGGCCAGCACTTCGTCGGCCATTACCGTGTTGGCCGAAATAAGCTTCCCATTGGCAATAATGCCCTGCCCTTCGCGAAACAGATCCGGCAGAATGCCTGCGTACTTCACCGTAATGGTTTCGGCGTTATCGGTAATATCGAATGACACATGCAGATCTTCACCTCGAATCACTGAACCGGTTACCACCAAGCCACCAACCCGGATACGGCGCTCCATGGGCGCGTTTCCCGCCACCACTTCAGTGGGGCTATAAAATAAATTAATATTCTCTTTCATTGCAAACATGATCAGTGCGACCGACAGCGCCACCGCAATCAATACGCCCACTATAATGATCAATCGTTGCTTCCGGATGGGGTTCATAAACCTGCCTGCTCCCGTTTTATTTTTCGCTGAATGGTTTCAATTACATTCTTTTTGCGGCGCCGAATGGCGATTAGGTTACCCAAGATCACGACCAGAGTGATGCCATAGGCAGACCATACGAAAGCGCCGTGCTTGCCCATCTGCATAAACGCCTGAAAAGAGTCAAACTCCACCGTTATACCGCTCCAACTGTTTTTTTAACCCAATTGCTACGCTGCTCCCGTTGCAGAACTTCGCAACGGGTTGAATTGATTAACAACACTGCGAACAAGCAATAGAAACCGCCAATGCAACTTAACAACGTGAACAACATTTCCGGGTCGATCGCGGAGCTGGTCATTTTTATCGAGGCCGGTTGGTGCAGCGTGTTCCACCAATTGACTGAATATTTGATAATGGGTAGGTTCACCGCGCCGACAATACTCAACACCGCGGTCGCCCGCGCGGCAGACTGTGCATTGTTAATGGCTGAATTCAACGCCATGACGCCAATATAGAGAAAAAGTAACACCAGCATGGAGGTCAATCTTGCATCCCAGACCCACCATGTGCCCCAAGTGGGTTTGCCCCAGATGGAACCGGTGACCAGACAAATGAAGGTAAACGATGCACCAATCGGCGCCAGGCAACGGGCCACCATTTCCGCCATTTTCATACGCCACACCAACACCACCACACCGGCTACGGCCATCATGATATAGCCACCCATAGCAATACTGGCAGCCGGAACATGGATGTAGATAATGCGGTAGCTGTCTCCCTGATAGCGCTCCGGTGGCGCAAACGCCAATCCGTAGATTAAACCCGGCACCAGCAACAACACGGTAGCAGCAATCAGCCAGGGCAACATTTTCCCGGTCATCTCATAAAAGTATTTTGGCGAACCCAATTTATGGTAAAGCCGTTTCAAAGCCTGGAACACAATCACCTCTATCCGTTAACGCTGATCCGCAGCCCGGTTGCAATGGCAAAGGGAGCGAATGTGAATGCGAGTATTAAGAACGCCGCCAGATAAGCCAACTGCCCTGCGAATGGGTGCCCCATGGCAGCCGCCTCGACCGCGCTGGTGCCGAAAATCAGCACGGGAATATAAAGCGGCAACGCAATCACCGCGACCAATACACCGCCTTTGTGCAGACCGACCGTTAACGCCGCGCCGATGGCGCTAATCATACTCAGAACCGGTGTTCCCAAAAGCAGGCTATAAAGCGTAACCTTGATCGTATTGACGTCCATAAACATCATCACACCCAGCACCGGCGCCACGCAGATTAGCGGCAACGCGGTCACCAGCCAGTGTGCCAGCACCTTCCCGAATGCCAGAACAAAAAGCGGCTGCGGGCTCATCAAGGTTAATTCCAGAGCACCGTCATCGAAATCCTGACGGAACAAACTATCCACCGATAATAAGGTAGACAGCAAAGCGGCGATCCAGATCACTCCCGGGGCAATTTTTTGTAGCGTACCGGGTTCCGGCCCCATGCCCAGCGGAAACAGCGCAATGACCATAATAAAGAAGAACAGCGGGTTCACCATGTCGCCGCGCTGACGAAAAGCAATCACAATGTCCCGCTTGATAATGGCCAGCATCCCGGACCACATCGCAGGTTCTAATTGATTTGCCATGCACCTCTTCCCAGGCCTAATTGCAGTGATCGCAGGCCATTCAACTCCAGCGCATGGTGACTGGTGATTAGTACCGATCCACCCTTGGCAGCGTGCCCCTGAATCAGGCCTTCCAACTCAGCCACACCGTGGCGATCGATTGCAGTAAAGGGCTCATCAAGCACCCATAAGCGAGCAGGCTCTACCAATAGACGAGCCAGTGCGACCCGTCGTTTCTGTCCCGCCGACAGGGTGTATACCGGCACATCCTCGAAACCACCCAGACCGACGTCATGTAATGCCTGATCTAAACTTGGTTGGGCCGGGGCGTCAGCAGCGGATACTCCTTTTACCTGAAGAATCCAGCGTAGGTTTTCTCTGGGGGACAACGCCATCTTGATGCCGGTAAGATGCCCGCAATAAAGCGTCTGCCGGCGAAAATCCGCCTCCACCCGACGCCGCGGCCGGCCACACCAGGTCAACTCCCCTTGGAACTCGTCAGACAGCCCGCACAGCACCCGCAGCAACGTGGTCTTACCACTGCCATTGGCTCCTTCCACCTGCAGGATTTCGCCGTTATATAGCTCAAAGGAGAGGTTTTTGATCAGCACCCGGTCGTCCCGCTCACACTCTAACTGTTCGACTTGTAGTAAAGGTGCTGTCACAAAACCGCCTAAGTATTTCATTCTTCGGATGTTATTCTTGAAAAGCGGCACATTATAACCAATCTTTATTCGCAGTGCCGATTTGCTTTGCCTTAAAATACCCAGGCACCGGGGCCTCACCATTGATGATGGATACACTGTATATTGTTCTGTTAATCGTTTCCGGCATTGTCGCGGGTTTTGTCAACACGGTGGCCGGCGGCGGTTCGATTTTTACCCTTCCGGCGCTGATGTTACTGGGTATGCCCGCCGATATCGCCAATGGCACCAACCGCGTCGGCGTATTCCTTCAATCGCTGGCCGGTGTGCGAGGATTCCGCCAGCACGGCAAACTGGATCAGAAGGCCATTATGCCGATTCTGCTGCCCACCGTGGCAGGGTCACTGATCGGATCATGGGTTGCATCCGTCATCCCGGTGGAGGTCCTGAAGCCGGTTTTGCTCGGTACCATGATCGCCATGACACTGCTGATCGTTTTGAAACCCGGCACACTACCGGCTGTTGACGAACAAATTCTGACACTAAAAGAGAAACCCATCGTCAACCTTTGGCTGTTTTTGGCGGGCTTGTATGGGGGCTTTGTCCAGGCCGGAGTGGGATTTATTCTGCTAACCGCACTCGCGGGGGTCCTGCGCTATGATTTGGTGCGGGCCAATGCGCTTAAAATGCTCTGTACCCTGGTGTTTGGAGGCGTTGCCCTGCTGGTCTTTATTGTTCAGGGCCAGGTTCTGTGGGTGCCGGGGTTGATTTTGGGGGCCAGCACCATTATCGGTGTGCAACTCAGTGTCCGCTTCGCTATCAGTGCCAAACAACAAACCCTGAAATGGATTTTACTGGGGATGGCTTTGCTGGTGTGTGTCGCGGCCCTGATCAAATAAGGCGTCGGGATCAACGTCTATACTGTAAGCCATACTTCGCATTGCTCCCAGGTAGTCATGATCGAATTTCCATCCAACCCCGGAAAAACCACCCGTAACCTGGAGACCGGACTCTCTAACGCCGCAGCGAAAGCGTCAGCGGGTGCAGACGTGAATGCAGCGAAGCTGGCGCAGCAACAGGTAAAACAAACGGTTGAAGCCGTTGTATTGCAGGCCAAGTTGATTGAACAGTCCGGCACCACACAAAAAGCAGTGTATGAAATGCTGGTGCGCGTTTCCGCGCAGCCGGGCACCACTCAACCCCCGCCCGCGCAATTGCCGCAGCCTGCACCCACGACGCAGCCACCGATTCCGTCAAGCACCTCCACACCCGTTACCCGAATCACCGCCGACGTACTCCGGGCTTTGCAAACAGGGCAGACGCTGATCGTGAAGGTGTTGTCGGACTTTTCACTGTCCCCATCCACTCGCCTATTGGCCACGGCCTCGATTGACCGGGGATTGCAAATACACAAGACCGATGCACCGGGACTGATCTCGACCCATGGATCCGCCTTCAAACAGCTGATTCCACTTCAGCGTAGTCTTGCTCATCTTATGGGGACCCTGGAAATGGTCTCGCAGCCACAAAGCGGATCCGGCAACACCCAATCTTTACCGTTACCTGTTCGTTCCGCACTTCAGGAATTGGCGGCGCTGTTGCCGCGAATTAACCAGATTAGGGAGCCCGGCTACCTGCAAAATAGTATTCGCAATAATGGTACGTTCTTAGAGAGCAATCTGAACGCAGTGATTAGCCCGCACCTTGCCAAGTCGCCAGACAACCGCAGTCTCACCGATTCCCTGCGCAATCTGACTCAACGGCTACTGGATTCGGCTGGCGGCACCAAACCCGTCGCGACGAGCCCCAACGCCGCTTCCCCGGATAGCCCGAAATCGGTAGAAAACACGTTAAAATCGGCCCTTGCCCAGGTAAACGATGCGGATTTTAAATTGGCGTTACAGCGGGTGCATCAGGCGTTGCAGCAAGCTTCAAGCACAGGAACCGGCGCCCCTTCAGGCGCTGCGGGCATTACCGCAGAGGCAGCAAAGGGAGCCACCGAGGCCGGTGAAAAAATCAAACACACAGCCTCCCAGGGTCTCGATGTTAATAAACCCAATGCAGGCCAGAAAGCGGAAACATCCCCCCCAAGCCGGACACAATTAATGCAGGGGCGCCTGGATACCCAAATCAGATTGGGCGCATCCAGCATCGCAGATGAGAGTATTAAACCTCACCCGTCGCTGCGCCACTACAGTCAGTCCGCCAGTGCCAGCCCGTCGGTAGCAAGCTCAACGGCATCCGCATCGGCCCAGGAACCCTATTTACTGCCACCGTTACCCGGCCAGGTAATGATTCAGCCGCAATCCCGACAACTCTCGAATTCAAAAAAAGACGATATGGCACAGGCATTGGTCGCGGTTTTATTGAAGCAGGTAAAAGGGGCTTTAGCCCGTACCACTTTGCATCAATTGGCGTCCCACACGCGACAAACCGACAGTTCACCAACACCCACCCTGCTCAGTTTCGAATTGCCTTTTTTGCATAACCAGCAAATTCAGGTTTTTCAATTCCGTATCGAAGAAGAAGCCACTGGTGAGACCAGCGAAGAGAAAAATCAACAGAAGCGCTGGGTGGTGCAGATGGGATTTGATATTGAGGGCATGGGCCCCATGTTGTGCCAGATAAATCTGGTTGGCGTCAGCGCCTCTGTTTCGTTCTGGGCGGAATGGGAGCATACCCTGGAACACACAAAATCCCATTTTGAATTTCTGCAGAAAACGCTGACCGATATGGGACTCAGGGTGGATAAATTGCAGGGGCATTTGGGTATTCCTGTGAATGAACGCACCCTATTGAGTAACCAATTGGTGGACATTCGTTTATGACCCATAAGCCCTCATCCGAATCCAATTCCGCTCATAACCCAACCCAGGCAGTGGCGCTGAGTTACGATGGTCAAAGCGCGCCATTTATCAGCGCTTCCGGTGGCGCGGACCTGGCAGAAGAAATCCTGCGTATCGCGCGGGAACATGAAGTGCCGATATACGAAAATCCGGAGCTGGTGGATATTCTGGCGCGATTGGAAGTAGGTGATGAAATTCCTGAGCTGCTGTATCGCACTATCGCCGAAATCATTGCATTTGTTTATATGCTGAAAGGCAAGGTGCCGGAAGGTTTCGGCAACCCGCGCGCTGGTGATACACACAAATCTATAGAATATCGAACAGGGCCGGCGCAAAGCCATGATCCGGAAAGGCCTACTCCGGAGAGCCCTGCCCCGCAAAGCAACTCGGGCCAGAACCCGGATTAGTTCAGCTTGAGTTTTGCCCGATTCGCCACAACACACCACACGGGTCTTGCAGTGTAAAATCCCGCATTTGCCAGGGTTGATCCGGTACCTTCGACAGCCTTACCGCGTACTTTTCGGCAACACCGGCCTGCGTTATTCTCTGATGCCAGTGATCCACATCTTCCACCAGAAGATGCATCATCAGATTATTCGCCAACTCTGCTTGATAGAAATTTTGTAATAGAAAGCCGGTCTATCCCAGACGCAAATGCGCAGCCTATTAGCGTACAACGGTGTCCGAGGATACCGTGCGTCCTGCCATTTTCAGGTTCACCGGCATATCAGCCGCCATCCAGGAATAAAAGCCTTCGCGAAAATAATACACATTGCTGTATCCCCAGGTTGAAGCAAAGTAGCTGGCCATTGCGCTGCTGGGGTTGAGAGGACTGCTGGTGTAAAACACGATCGGGGTACTGCGATCCAGCTCTTCCGAAATATACAATACTGCGAACTCAGAAGCATTGAAATCCAGATTTACAGAACCCTCGATATGACCCAAACTCCAAGACTGCTGATCACGCACATCAATGAAAACAGCACCTTCATCAAATAACGATTTGGCTTTATTAAGGGTAACGGTTTCGACTCCATTCACTTCTGCAGGCGCTTCTGCCAACGCCCATGCGGAACACCATGTCAAAGCCAAAACACTAACTATCTTCGCAACTGCCTTCATACGATCTACCCGAACCGGCTACTGATTTATTATTTAAGTATAGTTGTGCGTACAGTGAAGGGATGGAACGATTCGCTCTAAAAACAAAACGCCCTATTCACAAGATATTGATTTTTATGATGTTATAGAGAAACAAACGCCAATGGTATGGCTGTTCTAAAAACCTTAGTTATTGTCCTGATGCTTTTTTCCAACCAGTGCCATTAATTTGGCTTCCGAGCGGGTTACCGCGTCGCTTTCCTGAACGTTGATAGAGCTGTTTTTTAGTAGCCGGTCTGCCTGCCTACGATACAGCTGTTCGCTATTGTTGTGCACCAGCTCGTCTTGTTTTTCCAAACTATGGGTTAGCCGTTTTTCCGTATTCATCAATCGCTGACCCAAGCCGAGCGAGCCGGCGTTGAGAAATTCGATTTTACTTTGCAGTTTCTTGAGGGACATTTCCAGCATCAAATTCTGCTGCTGCAATTCGAGTTGGATTTTGCTGACCTTTTTGGTCTGCAAAAATGTATAAATGGATAACGCCAAAATGACCACGGCGACAAGCAGACTGACACCAATAATCAGATACGTAGACTCAGTCATAATTGCCTCGTTTAGCCATTCGCCTAAAAACCGATTGCAACATTCGTCATACTGGACTTAGAATCGATCATCCGTTCCAAATCAATCAGTATCAGTAACTCATCGTTTTTGTTGCACACGCCGGTAATAAATTTGGCGGTTTCTTCATTGCCCACATTAGGGGCCTTTTCAATTTCCGCGGCTCGCAGATACGTGACTTCTGCAACGCTATCCACCAGCATACCCACGACTTGTTTATCCACTTCAACGATCACAATACGTGAGTTATTATCGACGTCCACCCGCTGCAAAGCGAAACGGGTGCGGGTATCGATGACCGTGACGACGTTACCCCGCAGATTAATGATGCCTAGAACATAATAGGGCGCACCGGGAACTGGAGTTATCTCGGTATAACGCAACACCTCACGAATACGCATCACATCAATGCCATAGATTTCCTCACCCAGGCGAAAGGTACCCCATTGGGTAACCTGATCATCCGCTTTTGATTCGTCTCTTGCCATCGCCGGAAAGCTCTCCTAATGTATTGCGCCAATATAACGTCAGTTGAACCGCGTTCGTTATATATATGCAGCTAATGTGCCAAACATTCTACGGCACCACCTGAACCGATTTACAGCGAATCCAGTTCCGACCATTCTTCATCGGTTAACAATTTTTCCAATTCGATTAAAATAAGCAGTTCGTCGTCTTTGTGGCAAACCCCCTGAATGTAACGGGCGCTTTCATCGTTGCCCACATTCGGCGACGTTTCAATTTCTGATTGCCGCAAATAGACGACTTCTGCAACGCTATCAACCAGTATGCCGACAACATGGGAACTTGCTTCGATTATCACAATACGGGTGTTGTCGTTGGTCTCTTCTTGCGGTAAACCAAACCGCAGACGGGTATCAATGACCGTGACTACCCTGCCCCGCAAATTGATGATTCCCAGTACGTGGTGAGACGATCCGGGTACTGGCGCGATTTCCGTAAAACGTAATACTTCCTGCACCTGCATTACGTTAATACCGTATGTTTCACCCGCCAGACGAAAGGTAACCCATTGAATTACCGGATCATCGCCGGTGCGGGTTTGCACTGAATTAGCCATAATAATACGCCACGAAAATAGAAAGATTGGAGCTGCGATTGACCTGCCGATTGGGTACTTAATGTAACTATAGTGCAGAGGGGTTTAGATGTCAGATGATGAACTGTTGAAAGCCATCTGTATCCACCAGCGAACACATATATTCCACAACGGTACCGGCCAACCAGGGGCGCTTGCTTCGCTGGGTACGCCACTTCACCTGCTCTGGCTGCAAGGTAATGGATTTTTCAACCGTATCGCAGGCCAGCCCCCAGGCAAAGCCATGAATGCTGATGACGTACTGCAATGCACTGCGACTGTCTGCCTGGTAACGTTCCGGCATCACGCAGAGCGCAGTATTCAGCACCTTTAAATTACCCTGGGCTGTGTCCGGTAAAATTCCCATAAACCAATCTGGCTGTCCCGGCAGCCCGGTTAGTTTTTTATTCAGTGGCTGAATAGAACCAAGGCTGATTAGCGGCACCGCCAGTTTAAGCCCGTTCACTTTGAATATCAGACATTCGAAGGCTTTCTGGGCCCACACCGGTCGACCGTTTTCACACCAGGGTTGCGATTGCGGAATCGCTTCTGCTTGCGGCTCCGGTTGAGGAGTGTGTTGAGCAAGATCGGTCGTAGCGTCCGTTTGCCTAGCTTCGACAGAAGGGGTTTTGGGGGGTTCCGGCTTTTTCGATTCCGAAGACGAAGGCTGATGAGCCGCCGTTAGTAACGACGGTGACAACCAGGACGCACGTTGCAGCCCTGACCCGGATAAGTCGATTGTCGCCACTTTAATATCGCGGTTTGATTTAGACCCGGCCCGCGCGCCGATGGGCATTTTGTTCCCGGCGTTACCAGCCTCCGACTCGGAACCCGCCACCGCAGGTGCACTGCGCAGCGCTTTACGGCCTGCGTCGAACACATGAACGTTATCGGTTAATTTGTTTTTATCAGAAGCAGAAACCGGCTTTTCCGCCGGCGCAGACGAACCTGCCGCCGGATCATGGAGCAAGTCATCCAGATATTCAATCAGCGCCCCTTCACCGTCAGGGTGCGGGGCGGTCTCGTGCTTTTCGTCTTTCATTCTTTTGGTACAACCCGGTTCGCTGGCTGATGCCCTCGCCTAAGCGGTTTTGCAATTCAGGCGATTGGTTCGCGAACCACCTCCAAAGGTGCATGTGCTAATAGATATTTTAGCAGAGAGCTGTAAGCTGCGACGCCTCGTGCTCCAGGTTCATAAAAATTAGGCGCAACCCCGGCTTTGCTGGCATCCCGGAACCGGGTATCCACCGGAATGGCTGCAGGCCAGATATTGCCTTCATAAGTTTGCCGGAGCACACGCAAGCTGTTTACCGATGCCTGGGTTCGCCGATCAAACATCGTCGGAACTACCCAATAGGGCAATCTGCGTTTTTGCGACCGCATCACCATTTGTAATGTTCGCATCATGCGTTCCAGACCTTTAATCGCCAGGTGCTCGGTTTGAACCGGTAATAACAAAGACTGGCAGGCAGCCAACGCGTTAATCAGCAATACACCCAGAATCGGCGGCGTATCCATGAGCACAAAATCGTAATCGTCCCATAGCCAGGCCAGGGTTTTGGATATAACCAGGCCTGCTCCGCCCTGACTGATCGCCTGCCGCTCCAGCATGGCTAATGATGTGGAAGCCGGCATTAGATCCAGGTGCTCGACCCCGGTGCTGTAAATCATTTGCGCCGGTAATCCTTGCGGTACTTCACCCCGGTGCTGAAATAACTGGTAAACAGATCGATCCAGCTCATCGGGGTTAAGTTGGAAATAGCTGGTGAGGGAACCATGGGGGTCAAGATCGATCATCAGCACACGCTGTCCTCCAGCGGCCAGTATGCCGCCAAGTGACACCACGCTGGTGGTTTTCCCGACCCCGCCCTTTTGATTTGCTGCTGCCCAGATCTTCACCGCGCCAACCTATTCCGCTGTCGGATTTTGAGATGAAAACAACAGGCCACCGTCCTTGAGCCTGATGATACGCAAAGGTACTTCTGCTTCTTTTCGCTGCCGATTCTGAAGGCCGCTGGCGGCCGGCTTTTCTTCGCTAGCACCCATTTTATAATCCGCTGGGGCAGCACCCTTGTCTGGCGTTGCTTTTACGGATTCATTTTTTGAAATCACCAACGCAATACGCCGGTTTTTACTGCGCCCGTCTGCAGTATCATTACTGGCAATCGGGTGAAATTCGCCATAGCCTACGGCGGCCATACGGCCAGGATCAACGTCCATATACGAAAACAGGCGCACCACACTGGCCGCCCGTGCCGCTGACAACTCCCAATTCGATGGGTATTGCGCGGTTTCAATGGGAACGTTGTCGGTATAGCCTTCGACGTGAATGGGGTTTTTCTGCCCTTTCAGGATGTCTGCAATTTTCTCCAGCACGGTTTCTGCTTCGGCGGACAACGATGCGCTGCCGCTGGGATACAGCACGCTGGCCCGGATGTTGACTTCAATCCACTCATCGTTACTGCGGATTTCTACATCGTTGTTTGCGATTTGCTGTTGCAACGAAGTCGCCAGCTGATCAGATATTTTCGACAATCGGGCCACTTCGTTATCACGCAGTTTTCCCTGCCTGAACGATTTGGATTCGACGTCATCAAAAATACCTTCGATTCCATATTTAAAGTCATCATTACTCGGGTATTCGCCAGGGATCGGTAATTTAATCAAACTGTCGTTACTTTGTTGAAGATCCTTATCGCCCACCGACGTTGGATCGTAGGTTTTTGGTTGGGCATTAAATACAGCAACCAAGGAATCCGATAGAACTTTGTATTTACCTTCATTAACTGACGAGATCGAATACATGACAACGAAGAAAGCGAACAACAACGTAATAAAATCCGCGTAGGAAATCACCCAGCGTTCATGGTTTTCAGGTTCTTCCGGCTCTCGTTTTCGTATCATGATCTGCCCCTCACTTGTTGAGGTAGCCTTCGAGTTTCATTTCAATGGTACGCGGATTTTCACCATCGGCAATGGCGATCAAGCCTTCGATAATCATTTCCCGCAGATTACTTTGCGACTTGACCGTCGATTTTAATTTGGCAGCAACAGGCAGGAATAGCATATTTGCAAGCCCCACACCATAAATAGTAGCGACGAATGCAGTGGCGATTCCGGCCCCCAATTTACTGGGGTCGGCCAGATTACCCATCACATGTATCAGCCCCATAACCGCCCCAATAATGCCAATCGTGGGTGAGTAACCACCCATCGCTTCAAATACCTTGGCCGCATGCAGGTGCCTGTCTTCCTGGGTAATCAATTCCACTTCCAGAATACTGCGGATGGATTCAGGTTCACCGCCGTCCACCAGCAATTGCAATCCCTTTCGGGAGAACTCATCGCTCTCGGTTTCTGCCAGCGCCTCCAGACCGAGCAATCCTTCTTTGCGCGCAGTAGTACTCCAGCTTATAACGCGGTCGATACTGCCCCGCATATCCAGTGCTGGAGGGAAAACAATCCATCGCGATACTACGAACGCGTGACGAAAGGTTGCCATCGGGGTTTGCAGCATAGCGGCGCCCAACGTGCCCCCTAAAACAATCACCGCAGCAGGACCGTTAGCCAAGCCGGACAGATGGCCGCCCTCCATCGCATTACCACCAACTATGGCGATAATTCCGACTAACAACCCGACAACACTCAATACATCCATAGTAATTAATGTAACTCGCTGATAAGCGTTCCCATATTCTTAATATCGATAACCGCATCGGATAAACCGGCAGATTCCACGGCCATCGGCATTCCGTACACCACGCAACTTTGTTCGTTCTGGGTCCAGATTGTTGCCTTTCCCCGTTTTAATAATTTACACCCTTCCCGGCCATCACTGCCCATTCCGGTAAGCACCACCGCAAGAATTTTTCCACGTACGCTGCGCGCAGCCGAGCCAAAGGTGACATCCACACTGGGCTTATATTGAAACTGGTTATTACCTTCGATGATCGATACGCTTTGGCCGTTATCGCTAACCAGCATCTGCTTGCCACCGGGGGCCAGCAGAGCAAGACCGGGGCGAATTTGGTCGTTTTCTTCCGCTTCTTTTACCCGTATTTTACATAAGCGATCGAGCCGCTCAGCAAACGCTGAGGTGAACGTGCCGGGCATATGCTGAACCAGTAAAATCGGTAATGGAAAATTCGCCGGTAGCGCGGTTAGAATGTTCTGCAGAGCCACCGGGCCGCCGGTTGAAGCACCAATCAGCAGCATCCTTAAACGTTCACTGCCCAGCGAATCCAACGGCGATCGCGAGCGACGCCCTGCTTGCGCAGAGCTAACGTCTGTGGTGACCGGGTTTACCTGCCTGGGCGACGGGCTGGCGGTTGACGTGGACGTTATCGTGGACGGTGCAGAACTCGCCACTGGAGCGGATGTTGTAGCAGTATTATGACGCAGATAAGAACGCCGCCCTGCAATAGCAATGACCCGGTCTTGCAACAGTTTGACGCTGTCACAAGCATCGCCGGACATAGACTCGAAACTTTTCGGCAAATAATCCAGCGCGCCCGCCTCCAACGCATCCAGTGTCACCCGGGCACCTTCATAACTCAGCGAAGAAAACATTAATATAGGCGTTGGCATTTCTGCCATGATGACCCGCACAGCACTGATGCCATCCATCATCGGCATCTCGTAATCCATGGTAATCACATCGGGTTTTAACTGCTTGACCTGGTCGACTGCTTCTTTACCGTTTTCAGCAAACCCCACCACTTTTAAATTGGGGTTTTTTTCAAGAATTTCCTTTATACGGCGACGAAAAAATGCAGAATCGTCAACAACTAAAACACTAATGGGCATTCATCATCTCCGGCCTACACCCGTTGGGCATAAGCTTTAAGCATACTCGGGATGTCCAGAATCAGTGCGATACGACCATCTCCGGTTATAGTGGCACCAGCCATTCCCGGCGTACCATTGAGCATTTTACCGAGGGGCTTTATAACAACCTCTTCCTGACCGATAAGCTGATCCACCACGAAACCCACTTTTTGGGTGCCCACGCTGACAATGACCACGTGGGCTTGCTGATTCTCACTTTCGACACCGTGTATGAGCCAGCGCTTTAGATGAAACAACGGCAATGCTTTCTGCCGCACCACCACCACTTCCTGCCCATCCACCACGTTGGTGCGTGATAAATCCAAATTAAAAATTTCGTTCACATTCACCAACGGCAACGCAAACGCCTGCTTACCGAGCATCACCATTAACGTTGGCATAATCGCAAGCGTCAGAGGTACTTTTATGGCAATACGTGACCCCACCCCTTTTTCGGAATGAACTTCAATAGTACCGTTTAACTGGCTGATTTTGGTTTTCACCACGTCCATGCCGACGCCGCGGCCGGATACATCGGAAATCTGGTCTTTGGTGGAAAAGCCCGGATGAAAGATTAGATTGAAGGCCTCGGTATCATCCAGGCGGGCAGCGGCCTCTTCGTCCATCAAACCTTTATCAATGGCTTTTTTGCGCAACATATCCGGGTCCATACCACCGCCATCGTCGGTGATTGAGAGCACGATATGATCCCCTTCCTGCTCCGCAGACAACACCACTTTGCCCATCCGGGGTTTGCCCATCATCTCCCGCACGTCCGGTGCTTCGATGCCGTGATCAACACTGTTTCTCACCAAATGCACCAACGGATCGGCCAAAGCCTCCACTAGATTCTTATCCAGATCGGTTTCTTCGCCTTCCAGCTCCAGGCTGATTTCTTTTTTCAGGTTGCGGGCCAGATCGCGAACCACTCGCGGAAAGCGTCCGAATACTTTCTTGATCGGCTGCATTCGGGTCTTCATCACTGCGGTTTGCAAATCGCCGGTGACCACGTCCAGATTCGCGACGGCTTTCGACAAATCTTCATCCGCGGTCCTTAAGCCCAGACGCACTAATCGGTTACGCACCAACACCAGTTCGCCCACCATATTCATGATTTCATCCAGGCGCTTGGTATCGACCCTCACGGTATTTTCTGCCGCCGGAGCGGATTCTTTGCCCGCAGGCGGGCGCGCGACCGGCTTTTTCTCGCCGCTTGCAACGGCTGCTTTGGCTACCGGCTCTGACTTGGCTTCCGGCGTCGCATCAGGTGCAACTTTGGCCGGTTTGGGAGAATGCGCGGCCGTTGGGCCTTTGCCTTTTCCATGCATTTGGTCGAGGATCGACTCGAATTCGTCATCGGTGATTTCATCAGACGATGTCGCACCGGTTTTCGGTGCGGCGGCGGCTGTTGAAGCGGATTTTTTCGCTGCTGTTTTGGGACTCGCCTTAGCGGCCGTTTTCGATTTTGCTTTTGCTTTTGGCTTGCCGCTTTCCGCTGCGGGTACCCCGCCGTGTTTTCCTTTGCCGTGCAAGTCATCTAGTAATTTTTCGAATTCGTCATCGCTGATCGAATCCGACGCCGCTACCGCTGTATCGGCTTCTGATTTTTCCTTACTGGCTACAGCAGGACCACCAAATTTTCCCTTACCATGCAACTGATCAAGTAGCGCTTCGAATTCATCATCCGTGATCTCGTCACCGGCGCCGGTACCCGCAGCCGACGGAGTTTCCACAGGTTTACTCTTTTCTTCATCCAAGGCGTCCAGAAATTGCTCGAACTCTTCGTCTGTAATATCGCCTTCAGAAACAACGCTCTCCGCTGTGTCTGCATCCGGGATCGCAGCAACAGCAGGTGACCCGCCCTCCAGAATAGCGTGTAACGCATCCATTAAAGCCGGATCCGCTGCATCGGGGTATTGGCGTGCATGCACTTGAGCGAACATGGAATTGACGGAATCCAACGCTTGCAAGAAGGTGTCCATCAACTCAGCATTGAGTGATAGCTTATGATTACGAAGTAAATCAAAAATGTTCTCAGCGGCGTGACAAAGATCTACCAGGGTATCGAGCTGCAAAAAACCCGCTCCCCCTTTTACCGTGTGAAAACCGCGAAAAATCGCGTTCAGAAGATCGGCGTCGTCAGGGCGATTTTCCAGATCCACCAATTGCTCGGATAGCAGTTCGAGTATCTCACCGGCCTCGACCAAAAAGTCCTGTAAGATTTCCTCGTCGGCGTCGAAACTCATACCTTACTCCTTAAAATCCGAGGCTGGACAACAAGGCATCGACATCATCCTGGCCGGAAACCACGTCGTTGCGTTTTTCCGGTTCCATGATCGGACCTTCCGGCCCGATATCAGGTGCGTTTGCTTTTTCCGTGTTCGGGGTCAGGTCATCGTGCTTGACACCGGTGATCTCATCAATGGAACCGGCCATAGCGACCAGGTTGACCAGTTCCACTTCAACTTCCTGAACCAGCTCAATAACCCGTTTGATTACCTGACCGGTTAAATCCTGAAAATCCTGAGCCAGCATAATGCCGGACAGATTGGCATTGATCGTCGCGCTTTCTTCCGTGGCTGTTGTCAGGAAAACGCCGACTTTTTTTGACAGCTCGCGGAATTCTTCCGGCCGCATTTCACGGCGTATTAAACGATCCCACTCTAACTTCAACGCTTTTGCTTCATTCGCCAATTGCGCAGAGATCGGCATGGTTGACTCAACCATGTCCATGGTTTTATTGGCTGCACTCTCTGTTTTTTCGATTACATAGTTGAGGCGCTGGGAAGCATCTTGCATTCGCGACATCTCTTCGCGCATTTGTGAATTGGTGGTATCTATGGCAAAGTTTTTTATCGATTCATGCAGACTTCGGGTTAACCGTCCCACCTCATGAAACAGCACTTGATCACGCTTCTGATGCAGTTGAGCAATGGTCTGCATCGCTTCGTTGGCTTCACCACTTTCGAGCTGTTCTAACAGAGTTTTGGCATACTCGACTAACTGTTCCTGTTGCCCTTGTTCCGTCATGCTGTTCTCACATCTGATGTTCACGGTGACTGTAATCAGGCGTCCACTCGTTCAAATATCTTTTCGATCTTTTCTTGTAGCGCCTGCGCCGTAAATGGCTTCACCACATATCCGTTTACCCCGGCCTGAGCAGCTTCAATAATCTGTTCACGCTTGGCTTCTGCCGTCACCATCAATACCGGCAAACTTTGCAGCTTGGCATCGGCTCGAACCTCTTTCAGTAAATCGATCCCGGTCATACCCGGCATATTCCAATCGGTAATAAGGAAATCAAAATCCGAAGATTTGAGTAACGGAAGCGCAGAAGTGCCGTCATCCGCTTCCTGGGTGTTGGTAAACCCCAGATCCCTAAGAAGATTCTTTATAATTCGTCTCATTGTAGAAAAGTCATCAACAATAAGAATTTTCATGTTCTTGTTCAAAGTTGCCTCCACTGAACCCAGTTCACTACGTCTAATGTGCAAACTACGGTGGTTAACATGCTGTTGGAATCCGTCGAGCAGGCAGCACCCGCTGTTCTATCTCTCAACAGACTTTTTACTAAGTCTAGTTGTAGATCTAGCCGTATCCAGTTTTTGTATAAATATCAAAGCCACTCTTGTAGGCGGGTTCGCAATCGTTGAGCAGCCTGACTGTGAATTTGACTCACCCTCGATTCACTAACGCCCAGTACTTCACCGATTTCCTTCAGGTTCAGCTCTTCGTCGTAGTAAAGCGAGATAACCAATTGTTCACGCTCAGAAAGTTGCTCGATTGCCTTAGCCAGGTGATTGCGGAAATCCCCATGCTGCAGTTCTTCAAAAGGGTTCAGGGATTGCTCTTGTTGGCGCTCACTGTCAATAAAATCGTCCGGCGATTCCATTTCATCCAGGCTGAACAAACGTGTCGCCATGCTGTCCTGAAGCATGGCATGGTATTCGTTCAGGGAAATACCCAATTCGTTGGCGATATCCCGGTCATGGGCATCGGCACCGGTGCGATTCTCGACACTGCGGATGGCTTCCTGGATACGGCGCGCATTACGGTGTACCGAGCGCGGCGCCCACTCGCCCTTCCGCACATCATCCACCATCGCCCCGCGAATGCGGATACCGGCGTAGGTTTCGAAGCTGGCGCCCTTGCTATTATCAAAACGCTTGATCGCGTCCAGCAGGCCAATCAAACCAGCTTGATATAAATCTTCAACCGCAACCGAGGACGGCATTCGACCCATCAGGTGATGAGCAATGCGCCTGACCAAGGGCGTGTACTGCTCCACCATCGCATCCAGTTGAGGTGCCGATTTATCGTTATACATATGCTGCTGTCTTTGACCCAACATTGCTTTTGCCTGTCTAACGGGCGGCTACGCCCTGCACCAGACGATCCACGAAAAACTCCAGATGGCCGCGCGGCGTAGTAGGAAGCGGCCATCCGTCAACTTTATTTGCCAGGGTTCGGAATGCCAATGCCGCTTTACTGCGGGGATAGGCTTCCACCACCGGTTTTTGACGCATCACGGCTTTGCGAAGGTATTCATCAAACGGAATGCAACCGCTAAATTGCAACGCGACATCCAGAAAGCGGTCGGTTACTTTGGTGAGCTTGGCGTAGATTTCCCGGCCTTCCTGTTGCGTGCGAACCATATTGGCCAACACATTGAAACGGTACATGCCGTGCTGTTGATTGAGCAGTTTCATCAACGCATACGCGTCGGTAATAGAGGTGGGCTCGTTGGTTACAACAAAAAGGCTCTCCTGGGCTGCCGTAAGAAAACTGACCACCATTTCGGAGATACCTGCAGCGGTATCGATCAGCAATACGTCCACCTGATCGCTCAGCTCACTGAAAGCGTGAATCAGACCGGCGTGCTCCCGCGTGCCCATGCTCACCAATTCCCGGGTGCCTGATGATGCCGGTACGATTTTAATTCCGCCGGGGCCGTCCACCAGGATTTCGGACAAGCTGCATTCGCCATTCAAAACATGGGATAAGTTTTTACGCGCCGTAATACCCAAAAGGATGTCCAGGTTTGCCAGCCCCAGATCGGCGTCCATCAACACCACCCTGCGCCCCATCTCCGCCAGACACACGCCCAGGTTGATTGAGACGTTGCTCTTGCCGACACCACCTTTACCGCCCGTTACTGCGATAACCTGTACAGAATGATTGCTCATAAAATTTTTGTATGCACCTTGGTTCAGTTTGCTAGGCGTAGGCCAGCTCCGCTTCCGCATCCGAAATGGCATCGCTGTAATAATCTGCCACCTCCGCTTCGTCCATTCTGTACCCCTTCGCGAGTGCAATGGCATGATTCAGAAGACGCGTCGCATTCGGTCGCTGTAAGTCATCAGGGATATTCTGACCATCCGTGGTATAGGCTATGGGCAGCTGAGATTCAATGACCATGCTTAAAGCCTCGCCCAAACTTGCGGATTCGTCCAGTTTTGTGAGAATACAACCGTCTAGATTCAGATGTTTATAATCCGCAACCGCTTTATCCAAAATTCTGCGTTGCGTGGTGGAAGACAACACCAACCAGCGCTGCACGTGATCACCCAGGGTTTCCAGCATATCCATCTGTTCCCGGTGAACCTGGTCTTTGTGGCTTAAACCCGCAGTATCGATCAGAACCAGTTTTTTGCGGGACAATCCCCGTAAAATTTGCTCCAGGGACTGTTGCTCAGTGACCACCCGTACCGGTACGTTCAGAATGCGGCCCAACGTGCTGAGCTGCTCATGACCCGCAAGGCGATAACTGTCCGTTGTGACCAGTGCCAAATTCTCGGCGCCGTGTTCCAATACATAGCGTGTGGCTATTTTAGAAATGGTGGTGGTCTTACCCACACCCGCCGGTCCGACGAAGGCAAAAACACCACCGTGGGCCACAATGTCCGCCTGCATTAACGGCAGATCGTCACTCAGCTCCACCAGGCAGGATTTCCAGGCCTGTTTGATATCGGTATCGGCACGCACATTACGAACCAGCTTCCGGCACAGCGCCGGGGACAAACCCAGGCGCGCCAATTTTTTGAATACGGAGGCGGATAATGGGTTCTGGTGGTTAAAGCTACCCCAGGCCACATTCGCCATCTGGATATTGAGCATCTGACGCAACTGGCTCAGTTCGCCGCGCATAGCCGCCAGCTCGCTACCGGATTGCGGTGCTTGCTGTTGCGCAACAGGCGCAGGTTCTGCAACCCGGGGAGCCGCCGATTGGGCCTGCATTCGCTGCCGCGCGCGGGCACTGATTTGCACTTGAGGCTCTTGAGTCGATACACCCGACTCCTGCTGCTGACGTTGCTTTAACAACGCGTCAAATTGTTCGTTAGCCTGACCGCGCCGTTGTAGCGCTGCCATTAATTCTGACTTTTCTTCTTCCGTCGGAGCATACCCGTTATGGGCCTCTTTCAGCACCCGGGCAGGATCACCCATTTTGGGTGGTTGCGCGCTGTTATCCATATAATCCGGCATGTGATTCGCCTTGCGTTCGCGCTCTTTATGCTGTTCCAGCACCTGGTTGTAATCGACGGCGGCAATGATTTCGATGCCGCTCTCGACCTTGCGATTAGACAGAATCACGGCATCAGCACCCAGTTCATCACGCACCAGGTTCAACGCTTGGCGCATATCTGCTGCTATGAATTTTCGTGTGTTCATGGTTTGTTTCCTCATTTGACCGATCCCGTTTATTGACCAACAGAAGCGGTAATCGTGATCTGTTTATTGTCAGGTACTTCGTTGTAAGACAGGACATTCAAACCGGTGACGCTGAAGCGGAGGAAGCGTGACAACATTGGTCTGATGCCCGCGGATACCAGCAATACGGCCGGGTTACCCTGTAATTCCTGCTTCTGTGCCGCATCTGAAACCGATCGCTGTAATTTTTCTGCCAGCCCCGGCTCTATCACTGCGTCACTTGCGTTACCGCCAGAATTTAGTGCCTGTTGTACTGCTTGTAGCAACAACTGTTCCAACTCTGGCTGGAGCGTGATAACAGGCAGCTCATGGCCCACGCCGTATATGGTCTGGACGATCATGCGGGATAATGAAACCCTCGCTGCCGACGTCAGCGCGTCAGCATCTTGACTCTTCGGCGCGACTTCCGCCAACGCCTCTGCAATGGTTCGTATATCGCGGATAGGTACACTTTCCTGCAACAGGTTTTGCAGCACTTTATGTAGCTTGCTCAGGGGCAATGGATTCGGAACCAGGTTTTCGACCAGCTTGGGTGACGCTTTCTGCAGGTTTTCCAATAGTTTCTGTACTTCTTCAAAACCCAAAAGTTCGTGGGAATGCTTTAACATCACCTGATTAATATGAGTTGCAACCACGGTGCTGGCATCCACCACGGTATAACCCATGGTTTGCGCCTGATCCCGTTGATTCGCTTCGATCCAGGCAGCATCCAGTCCAAACGCCGGGTCCTTACATTCAATACCATTAATTTTTCCGAATACCTGACCCGGGTTAATTGCCAATTCACGATCTGCGTGAATTTCGGCTTCGTCAATGGCCACCCCCATCAGGGTAATGCGGTAGGCGTTCGGCAACAGATCCAGGTTATCGCGTATATGCACCGAGGGCATAAGAAACCCCAGTTCCTGAGACAGCTTTTTGCGCACACCCTTGATACGCCCCAGTAACTGCCCTCCTTGCTGCTTGTCTACTAATGGAATCAAGCGGTATCCCACTTCCAGACCGATGGCATCCACCGGCTGAACATCTTCCCAGCCCAGCTCTTTAAATTCACTTTCACGCTGCTGGGCCAATTCTTCCATTTGCTTTTCTTTCACTTGATCATCTTTGTTCGAGATGCCTTTACTCTCACGCTTCTTATGAATCCAATAGGCACCGCCCCCGCAAATAGACGCCAGACCCAGAAAAGCAAAATGCGGCATACCGGGTATCGCCCCCATGATTCCAAGAATCAAAGCCGATATACCCAGCGCCTGGGGCGACCCGAACATCTGTGACATCACCTGATTACCCAAATCCTGCGAACTGTTGACCCGGGTAACAATAATCGCCGCCGCAGTAGACAATAACAGTGAGGGAATCTGAGCTACCAGGCCGTCGCCGATGGTGAGTAACGCATACACCTTTAAGGCCTCTGAAAAGCCCAGATTGTATTGCGCCATACCGATGCCCAGCCCACCGACTATATTGATAATCAGAATCAGGATACCCGCCACCGCGTCCCCACGGACAAACTTGCTGGCACCGTCCATGGATCCGTAAAAGTCCGCTTCCTGGGTCACTTCTTCGCGGCGTATTTTGGCTTCGTCCTGATTAATTACACCGGCGTTCAGATCCGCATCGATGGACATTTGCTTACCGGGCATCGCATCCAGCGTAAATCGCGCACTGACTTCGGAAATGCGACCGGCGCCTTTGGTGACGACCACGAAATTGATGATCATCAGGATCGCAAAGACCACCAGCCCCACGGTGTAATTACCGCCGATAACCACTTCACCAAAGGATTGAATTACCTTTCCTGCCGCATCCCCCCCTTCGTGACCGCGTAACAAAACAACCCGCGTTGAAGCGACATTGAGCGCCAGACGTAACAACGTCGCTACCAGCAAAATAGTGGGGAAGATAGCGAATTCCAGCGGCCGCATGGTGTAAACCGAAACCAGCAACACCACCAGCGCCAGCGCAATATTAAATGTAAACAGAACATCGAGTAATACTGACGGCATCGGCAATGTCATCATTGCCATAACCACCAAGAGGAAGATTGGTGCGCCCCAACTGCCCCGTTTTAAGATGCCGCCTGCCTGTGTTAATGCTCCGCTTGCCATAGTACCTACGCTTGGTTAACAACAATATTTTGACGCTATTGAAGGAATTTATCTCCGGTTTTGTTAACGCTCGCAAAGATTGTGCCCAAACAACAAAAATCGTTCGAAATCGCTGTGGTTTCGCTTTTGATCGAGTTTTCATCCGGGATTATGAAAACGGCGTGGGGCATGACATAACAACGGCACTGCTTATAAACTATAGCGCTATTACTCGTCTTTGCGCATGTCCTCCGGTACCACAAAGTCAGGCGTAGTACCGGGGTTGGGGCCCTTACCTTGCTGGAATTGCTCCAGCTGAAAAACATACGCCAAAACCTGAGCGACCGAAACATATAAACCCTGCGGAATTTCCCGATCCAGCTCAGAATGGTAAAATATGGATCGCGCAAGCGGCGGCGAATTGAGGATTATCACGTCGTTGGCCAGCGCTACTTTTTTGATTTGTAACGCCACAAAATCGGCGCCCTTTGCCACCAGTATCGGCGCTAACATTTTTTTGGAATCGTATTTCAAGGCAACTGCATAATGGGTGGGGTTGGTAATCACCACGTCGGCTTCGGGAATGGCTGACATCATACGACTCTGTGCCATTTCCCGTTGTTTCTGTCGAATTTTTCCTTTAACTTCCGGCTTACCTTCGGTGTCCTTATATTCGTCTTTGACCTCCTGCTTGGTCATTTTCAATTGCTTTTTGTGTTGATAAATTTGGAACGGCACATCAATCGCCGCGATCAACAGCAGGGAACAACACAAATAAAAAAACGCCCAGGCAACCAATATCACACCGCTGGTCATGGCTTCGTCCACGGGTTGGAACCCCAGGGCCAGGTAGCGATCCCAATCGTACTGCATAATCAGAATCGCAAAAGTGCCGACCAATAAAAACTTAGCGATGGCTTTTGTCATTTCCATCAGGGCCTGTACCGAAAACATACGCTTAAGGCCGCTGAACGGATTCAGCTTATTAAATTTAGGCGCCAGCGCCTTAGTGGAAAAATTAAAGCCGCCAACCAGCGGTGGCACGAATAAAGCCGCAGCAAACACCAGGATATAGAACGGAACAAGTGCCGAGAACGCCAGCTTTGCAGACGCGATTAAATTGCCCGACATCACATCGGGGCTCATTAGCTCATCCCGGGGAATCTGATAATTCAGTTCAAATACCTCCCGACCGATGTCGTACAGCATACTGCCGGACATAATTATGCCTGCGGCACCGCACATAGTAACCGCCACACTGCCCAGTTCCTTGGAGCGGGCGACCTGGCCTTTCTCTTTGGCCTCCTGCTCCTTTTTGGCGGTGGCGTCTTCTGTCTTTTCCTGCCCGTCTTCGTTTTCGGCCATGCTATCTCACCATTTCCTGAAGATAGTCAAAAGCATCACCGCTGAGCTTTTCGTATTGCGGCAACACATTACCCAAACCCAACCAGATGATCACCAGGCCCAGAACCATAGTAAACGGAAATCCGATGGCAATAATATTCATTTGCGGCGCAGCACGACTGATCACACCGAACGATAAATTCACCACCAACAACGCAATAATGGACGGTAACGCCACCAAAACAGCGCCGGTGAACATCCAGCTGGCAAGACGCACTAGCTCCAGTAGATTCTGGGCCGGTAGCCCCACCGTCGACACCGGCATGTGCTCGAAGCTGCTGCCCAATAAATACATCACCGCAAGATGACCATTCAGGGCGAAAAACAACAGGTTCACCGTCATCAGATAAATCTGACTGATGGACGCCACATTAACACCGTTCACAGGATCCACCAGCGTGGCAAATCCCAACCCGTTTTGCATCGCCACCATTTGTCCACCTACGACAAAGATCTGGAACAACAACTGCAGAACAAACCCCATCGCTAGCCCCACCATAATTTGTTGGGCAATTATTAAAAAGGAATGCAGTGAAAGCAGCTCCACCATCGGCACCGGATCAACCAGAGGCGCTACCACCAAAGTCACCGCCAAGGCCAGACCCAGACGTATGCGCATGGGTACCAGCTGCGTGCTTAAAATGGGCATAATGGTAAAAAAAGCGCTGATGCGGCAAAACGGCCAGAAATACTGGCCGATCCATTGATAGATTTGAGGTACGGTTACGTCAAACATGGATCAGCCGATCAAGGTCGGCATGTCCATCAACAACTTGTTGGTAAAATCGTGCACCAGGCTCCCCAGCCAGGGCCCCAATACCACCAGCGTCATCAAGGTAATTAACAGGCGGGGTAAAAAACTTAAGGTTTGTTCATTGATCTGGGTTGCGGCCTGAAACACCGAAACCACCAAACCAACACACAAGCTGGGAACAATAATAACGGAGACAATAAGCATCGCAATATAAAGGGCTTCGCGCATAATGTCAGATATCACTTCCGGAGACATGGACTTTTCCTCTTGTTCGCAATGAGCTAAATTCCAAAACTCGCGGCCACCGTGCCCACGACCATGGCCCAGCCATCCACAAAAACAAACAACATAATCTTAAAGGGCAAGGATACGATCATTGGAGAAAGCATCATCATACCCATGGCCATCAATACGCTGGCCACCACCAGATCAATAATCAGAAAAGGGATAAACAGAAGAAAGCCGATCTGAAACGCCGTTTTCAATTCACTGGTAACAAATGCAGGGATCACGATGGTAATGGGTACTTCTTCCAAAGAGCGGTAGGTTTGATCTTTTCCGGACAACTCCACAAACAAATTCAAATCCGCCTCACGGGTCTGGGCCAACATAAATTGGCGCATGGGAATACTGCCTCGCTTGACTGCTTCCATTGCACCGAGTTGCTCATTCATATACGGCTGAATAGCGGCTTTATCCACTTCCTGGTATACCGGAGTCATAATAAATACGGTCAGGAACAATGCGAGCCCGATGAGGATTTGATTGGAAGGCGTTTGTTGCAAACCTATTGCTTGCCGTAATATTCCGAACACCACGATAATCCGGGTGAAAGCGGTCATCATCATCACGATAGCCGGCAGGAACGACAGCATCGTCATGAGAATCAGCACTTGCAGGGTGACCGAATAACTTTGCGTACCGTCGTCGTTGGTCACCAGGTTAACCGCCGGCATGGTCAGCGGATCTGCGGCAAATGCACCCGCTGTCATTAACAACATCGGCGCCAGGATAATTAAACGAATCAGCCCCCTTCGATCAACTGTCATGGGTGGTCCCCGCTTTCAACAGCAACTGCATTTTGTCCGAGAATTCACTTTGCTTAGGCTTCTGGTCACCGCCTTCGAAATTTTTAATCAGCGTCACCTGTTGCGGTGTAACACCCAGCAGCAGCTTGCTGCCCTCCACTTCTACCAAAAGCAGCTTTTCCTTCGACCCTATACTCATTGCACCAAGCAGCTTCATATCGGATGTCGCTCCGGGCAAATTCAGATTAAAACGTTTACTGAGCCAGGCCAGACCGGCAATGACCGCTAGCACGGCAAACAGTCCCAGCACCATGTTCAACACACTCTGGCCGCCGTCGGTGCCGGAACGGCTCTGCGGATCATCTTTAAGACGGAATTTTGGATTCAGCTCCGAACCCGGTTGCGATGTGCGATCCGCCTCGGCCTGCTCGTCATGAGTATTTTGCGCAACCGGTGCAGACTGTTGTCGGACTGCCCCTGTCGGTTCTGCCACGGCGACAAGACTGAACAAGCCCCACAAAATCGCAGCGAAACCAGCTCGGGAAAGCATGCAAAGGGTGACAGATTTCACCGCTTAACCCAGCTTCTTAATACGTTCGGCGGGACTGATGACGTCCGTTAATCGGATACCGAATTTTTCATTAACCACCACCACCTCACCATGGGCAATCAGCGTTCCGTTCACCAACACGTCCAAAGGCTCGCCCGCCAAGCGATCCAACTCTATGACCGAGCCCTGATTGAGCTGCAATAGGTTACGGATACTGATGTCGGTGCTACCCACTTCCATAGACAGGGTCACCGGAATATCAAGTATCACATCCATATTGGGACTGTTGGCGCTGGAACCGCGAACACCGGTATCCTGCAGGTTTTCCAGCTCCACCGGTTGTGCCTGCGCCGGTGCATCCACCTCATCATCATCCTGTTCCGCTAACGCAGCGGCCCACTCGTCTGCCAATGCTTCATCATCAACGGGTTTTTCGTCTTCGCTCATCATCTACACCGCTATTTCGTGAATTTATTCGTCATCGAGCTTAACCTGTTCTTTTAACCAGGAAAGCCTCGATTCTTTACCCACTTCCGAAGAGGGGCGTTCAACTCGTCCCACCACTTTCAATGCCAGGTTGCCATTGGCTTCACCCAATTTGCCACGAAATGCCGGAATGCCATTGGCCAGCATTAACAAACTCTCGGGCATTTCTATCGGAATGATGTCGCCTTTTTTCATCTTGGCTAAATCCGTTAAGCGAATTTTTTTGTCGAGTAATTTACCTTTCAGGGTGACCTTCGCTCCCATTACTTCATCCCGAAGCGAATTCATCCACCGCTCATCCTGATCACCGACATCACTCTGCACACCGGCATCCAGCACTTCACGTAAGGGCTCAATCATCGAATACGGTAGGGTCAAATGCATTTCTCCACCACCGCCATCCAGCTCGACGTGAAATGAGTTCACCACCACCACTTCACTGGGGCTCACGATATTAGCGAGCGAGGGATTTACTTCTGAACTCAGAAAATCGAATTTCACCGGCAACACGGCTTTCCACGCTTCCTGCATATCAATAAAGGCCTGCTGCAGAACCATTTGCACCACGCGGTTTTCAGTCGGTGTGAATTCACGCCCTTCAATCTTGACGTGTCGTCCATCGCCACCAAAAAAGTTGTCCACCAGTTTAAATACCAGCTTGGCATCCAGAATAAATAACGCAGTGCCCTTGAGCGGTTTGATTCGAATCATATTCAGTGAAGTCGGCACGTAGAGACTGTGTACGTACTCGCCAAATTTCAACACCTGAACGCCACCCACTGCCACGTCCGCTGTCCGGCGTAACAAATTAAACATGCTTATGCGGGTATAGCGGGCGAATCGTTCGTTGACCATTTCCAGGGTGGGCATGCGCCCGCGCACTATCCGGTCTTGCGTACTCAAATCATAGGACTGAATACCACCATCCGGTTCGTCACCGCCGGTTTCTATGTCGCCGTCATCAACCCCGTGTAACAGAGCATCAATTTCGTCTTGTGATAATAAATCCTGAACTGCCATGGCGCGCTGTCGTTACCCTATTGCATCACAAAATTAGTAAACAGAACCTTTTCAATTCCCGGTTCACCCATTTCTTCTGTCAGTATTCGCTGCACTTCTTCCAGCACACTTTCTCGTACTGCTTCTTTTCCTTCCGGTGTCCGTAATACTTCAAAATCCTGTGCCCCCAAAATCATCACCAGATTGTTGCGAACTAACGGCATATGGGCTTGTAATGTTTCGACGACGTTCTCGTCTCGAGTCATTACCGAAATACTGATCTGCACGTAACGTTGACGACCTTTCCATTGATAATTCACAACGAAGGCGGGTTTCAAATCAAAATAAATGGCAGGCTTCTGAACCGGCTCTTCGGTTTCCACCGATGCGTCGCCGCCCTCATCAGAACCGGAAAGCAGGAAATAGGCAGCACCACCACCGCCTGCCAAAATAACAACCACTGCAATAATGATGATCAACATCAACTTTGACTTGGGTTTAGCTGCCTCTTCATTATTATTTTCTTCTTCGTTGTCTGCCATAAACCACCCTGCCGATTGCGCGCCCGATACTTGCCACCAACGGAACACTATTCACTTTATTCACTCTCGTAAAACCTGTATAGCAAGCCGCATACCAAAAAATATTTATCATAACTTTCAGCTGGTTAACTCACCTGCACTGGATCACATCGCAATCCCGCCAAAAAAATGGCCTGCAATAAGCAGTTTAGTCAAGAATTCCGGACACGCCTGTCAAATTCCTGCCAAGTGTCAGAAATAGCTAATAAAAATTTTTACCACGGATTTGAAAGAGAGTTTCGCGGAACCCATATCGAGGGGAAGATTAAAAACAGAAAAAATAGGTGAGGCAGATTTCTTCCTTCTTGCGAAGGGCGAACTCCGCCCACTTACCAGGGCCGGACTGAACTGATGTTGCGCGGGCTATTCCGGGCTTGGCTGGCCGGGCCTGACCAAAGGTCTGTCAGCAAAGGATTCAGGTCAGTTTGTTAAGCGTAATAATCCACAATTCCCACCTGCTGAACAGACACCCGCTCAACGCCGGTATCGGCAGCGGCGACTGACTCTTGGTGCTCACTGCGACCCTGCTGTTGCCGATCCTGACGCTGCCCGGATTGATGGGTACCCTGGTCGCGCACATCGGCGTTGCCCATCTCGATTCCGTTTTGGTCCAGCATTTCCCGTAACTTAGGCAACGCTTGTTCAAGCACATCCCGGGTTTGAGCAACCTGGCTGGTGAACACCACGTGAGCCTGATCTTTTTGCATCGATACTTTGACATCAATCGGCCCCATGTCGCCGGGGCTTACTTGTATCTGCGCAGATTGAATCTTACTGCTTACCATCATCATTAATTTCTGGCCCATTTCCCCAGCCCATTCTTTCTGGTTCATGGGCATTGGAATTGACGTAGCCAGCGGCTTAACCGCATTAGTCTGTAATCGGCTTAGCTGATCAACGCTACGCTGGAAGGTACTGCCTTTTGTTGCATCTACGGCTTCACTGGCTTTGCGTTGGAAAGGGGAAGCGCCTTCTTTGGCGGGCTTTTCAAGGGATTTCGCCAGCGCTGCAAGCCGCTCCTGCACCGGGCTTAACAACGTACCTTCATTGTTGGTAGCGGCTTTTTTGACAGTATCTGATTTCGATGCCTCTAGTGCATCGGTAATTTTCTCGCTGGCTTCGGAGAACAGGTCCGCGCCAGCAATATCCGGGTTATTCTGCGCGATGGTATTTGCAGTATCCGTTTTCTGGGGGCTGGCATTGCCATTCATCGTCAGGTTTACTGTCGCGGCCTGACTGGCCTTTTCCGTGGACGCGGCCTGAGTTGCGGGTTGAGATTCCTGTGCCGGATTAGCCAGTACTTCTTCAATCAACGCTGCAGCATCCACCGTTTTGGAATCGGCACCCCCCTCTACACCGGTATCACTATCCTTAGAAGCCAGATCCTGCTGCACCAAAAGTTCCGTATCCACCCATCTATCGCCATCAGCATCAACGTGCGAGTCATGGCCCGACTCCGACAGCTCGTTAGCAACCTCCATCTCGGTCGACTCATTGGCTTCTTCAACAGCGCTGATACCGGCTTTTTCAGATTCAGTGTTGGCTGTTGCTTGCGCGTCTGCGTTGGCTTCTACACCTACTTTAGTGCCGGTGTCGGTTTCGGAACTGGAATCAGAACCGGTCCCTTCTGTATTGCCTGCCAAGGAGGAGGCCTCACCCGGTGCGGCAGGTTGTTCCGCTTCTGACTCAGCCGTGACCGCTTCTGTGGCCACCTCTGTATCGTCCTTGTGCCCGGCTGTGCGGGCCGTCTGATCCGCCGTCTGCTCGGCTTTTTCTGCCGCGCGCGCGTCTTTCCTGGACTCACTATCCAGCTTTTTCTGCTGCCTGTCCTGCAATGCGGCCTGTTGCTGACGTTCTGCCTGGGCTTGCTTCGTAGCCTGGTGCTTTTCTAAACGTTGTTGATGACGGTCCGCCGGCAATGAATTGCCGCTTTCCGCCGGCGTGCTTGCCTTTTTTGACGCAGATGAAGACTCATTATGGCGTTGTGAACCCGCTGAAGGTGTTCGCCCAGCGCTTTGTTGGGTGAAGATCTGATCAAACGATTGATCACCCCGGCCAACGTTAAACAGTTGATTATCCAGGTTAATATTCTGAAATGACGATTTTGCCGTCGTCGCCTTCAGAGTTTCGTTTGAACCATTTTCCGTGCGCATGAACGCCCTCCTTCAAATACTTCGCGAATTGCCGCATTTTTATGTATTTAAAAGGAGAGCAAGGGCTATGCCATTTTTAAACTGGTTGTCGATTTGTTGGGAATGCATCGGTAGCGAACGAAAAGTCTAGAGACCAATTCCGTTTAGGGTGGTAATGATCTGGGATATCACCCGGGCCATCACGGGATGTTCTTCTTCGTACTGGATAACCCGTTTTTCCAGTTCGTCCATAACCCCTTCTTCCCAATGCTCTCGGGATTCGTTCATCATCAGCTCAACCCGGACCGCGAGCGCATGAAGTGCTTCCTTATCTTCCGCTTGAAACTGTCCGTCTTTATCCAATCGCGATCTGAGCTCGGCAACCGCATCTTTAAGGCTGTCTTGTGGCATAAATCACCTCGGTCAATGTGCATTTCAGCCTGCAGTATACGACATAAGCGATGGCTAAACAGAGCCGGACGCCATTTCCCGCCACTTTATAAAAAATAGAATATTTTTACGGTGCGGGTGTCTTTATAGAATATGTCTCAAAACCATGTACCTCAGGAGAACACTATGCCCCTCGCTGCCCGCTTTGGAGACCTGCACATTTGTGGAGTACCACCCCACGTGGGTGGTCCAGTCATGCTTGGAGATTTGACCGTGCTGATTGAAGGGCTTCCGGCTGCCCGTATGGGCGATGTGCTGCTGTGTGTCGGGCCACCGGATATTATTTCCCTGGGGAGCACCACCGTTATGATCGGTAACCTGCCTGCTGCTCGTTTCGGCGATACCACGGCGCACAACGGTACTATGGATCTGTGTTCACTCACCGTCACCATCGGCGGCTAAATACCAGCCCGGCACCCCATTGCGAGATCAGAGCGCATGGCTTGGCGCGCTTAATTCTCGCAGTAGGTAATCACCCCTACCTCGACAGGGCTACCGCCGCAATAGGCCGGTGCAGAAACAAAGTCAACCGGGCTATTCGTTTCCTGGCTCTCAGCGACCTTCATAGAGATAATCCAGGGGTTTGCGTTTGAATCTACCACTTCAAAATAAAAGCCCCCCAATCCATGCAGACTGCCCCGATTGCACACCGCCTGGGGTAATAACATGTACCGCTGGCTATTCGCTTTAAAACACTCCGGCTGTTCCACCTCAAAAGGCGCACTGCCACCCACTCCGTCGTCTGTCAGGGTAACAGTGGTGAATTCGTAACTTTGGGCGGCTCGCCGCGGCTGGGAAACATAGTGTACCAGTACCGGGTTACCCTCCGCGGTGTCGTCAAGGCGGGTTGATGTGGGCAAATAAGACAACAACATATCCGCATTTTCGCCAGCCCCGACCGGGAACAGAACCGTCACTTTGAGCACTCTGCCAATGTCGTCGTCTTCCACACAGCTGAAACTGAGGGTGACATCGGCCATCGCAATATAATTTGCTGGAAATGCATCGGCATCGACCAACGTCTGCATCAAAAACTCGCAGTCGTTCTCTTCCTGGTTCGGCCAAACATTATGGGCGGTACTGACATAATAGGAAACCGATGCATTGGTTATCGACAGGATATCCCGCGCCAGTGCCTCAACGGTATCCCGCTGCACTTTCTCGAGTTGATGCTGAATAAAATAAAGCACCACGACTGAAATCAAAGCCACTGACACCAGTACTTCGACCAGGGTAAACCCGGTGTGTGTTTGCTTCTTCAGTGACATTAAACGCTACTTCTCTTCTTTTTCATTCATGAACTGGTGAAGGCTGTGTGCCGCCAACAAACCCCGTGCTGCATCCGGGATCACGGTATAACGCACTGACTGAAAATTATCATCCGCGTCGGTGGCAATGGAACGGGCGGCAGCCGGAAACTGAATGGATTGGAATCGCGCATCGTCCATTGAGAACGAAACAAAAACAGTATGCGGCCTTACCCTAATATCGAAAAAAGTGCTCTGGGGCCTGTCCAATATTTCACGGGTCGTGTCCAGATCCCCCAGGATATCCCAAACGTCGCTGCCCTTATTGGCGTTCAGAAACCTGCCGAGATTCCCTTCGTAAATTCCCACATCCTCACTCGAACGACGGGCAAACTGGATAGTGGTGGCAATCACTTTGGCCCTTTCTACTGCCTCACGCGTTCGCTGAATTTCAAAGCTTTCCGCTAAGGAATACGACAATAAGACACCAATCACCGACACCATCAGGATAACGGCGACCAATTCAACCAGGGTCAAGCCCGCTTGTGACGCCCGCTTTAGAGACGGCATTTAGCCCCCGACATTGGAGGCAGCTCCGGCCAACGGCAAATAGAAACCCAGAACAGCCATAACCGCTGCGGACACCATCAAGGTAAAGCCAATACGGGACAAAAACTTAGAGATCTGACGGCTGGTGTGTACATTCTTCAGATGCAACGTTTCTTTTACCGCGGTCAGCAAAAAGTCCTGCTGCTCATCATCCACTTCGTTAAACACTTGCATGGCTTCGATTAAGGAATCGTCCCACTCTTCTTCCGTTAATGCAGAACCTAAATCTTCCGATTTTGCCAGATGGGCATAGACACGCTGATACACACTGCGTAATTCCCCACGGCTGGCGTGCATTAATTCCGCGATAATTTCTGAATCCACATAACCAGCCACCTGCAGCATTTCATAAACGGAAATAAATTCGATGGAGCGTTCTTCTATCCGCTTGCGTTCCATTAAATTGAACAACGGCAAGCGCTTTAGCAGTGCCCACACATAACGGCGATAAAACAAACCCAACACGAAAGCAATAGGGAAGATCCAGCCATAGGATTTAGTAAATTGCCCCAGGCCCATCAGAATATTGGTAAAGCGGTTCGGTTTGATAAAGCCGGATGAGCCGGTGCCCATCAGGGTTTGAAGTGAATGATCCAGAAAGGCCGGCACCAGAAAGAAAAACGCCAGCCCGACACAGATATAGACAATGCCGGTACGTAGCTCGGCACTGACTTCGGATTTGATTTTTTCACGAGCTAACAGGTATTGACCGGAGCGTCTTAGTGCCGAGGAATAGTCCCCTGCTTTCTCCGCCGCCCGCGCCATCAATACCGCGAAATGGTCGAAGCGAAACAAATCCAGATAGTCAGCCAGGCTTTCGCAGCTTTCAAGTTTTTCTTTATCAATTTTGATCCAGCGATTTTTCGTTACCAACTGCTCAACGCTTTGCTTGGCGGTTTTGCCGCTGGATAAGGAGCTGCTCAACGACTGTAAAAACAGCGCCTGGTTTTTGCGGTCCGGACCCGGGGGTTCCAAGGCGAAGGCGATCTGCCCCAGCACATCTTCGCGCACGGTGATAATTCGCCGCTCGGGAATACGGGAATGCCAGCGCGCTTCCTCGCGGGTGCCGGCCTCAATTTTTATTGAGGCCTGTTCGCCTTTGGAGTCGAGATATTGGACGACGTAGTGCATGGGTCAGGAGCAGCTGTAGGTGACAGTAAAGTTCTCAGCGGATTTTTCTGTAACCTCTTCAACCTGACCTGTTCCGGTTAAATTTGCTGCTAAATCTTCGGCAATGAGATCAGCCTTACTTCCCTTAATAGGATAGGTTAATGTAATAAGTTTAGTTTCTCCTGAATACTCAACCTTCCATATATCATCCCAGGGTGTCCTGGCAGCTAACCCTCTCTTTACTAGTCTTTGCTTGATCACGCCAGAGGTATCATTTTCCGGTAATGCCGGCAATTTTTCTTCCGATGCACCCTCGTCATTATTGATGTCCCTACAGCTTCCCAAATTCCGGGAACGATAAGAAGAAATAGCCCCGGGCACATTCGAAGCCAGGAACGCCGTCGCCAAACCGACCTTGGCATCATCCGTAGATTGGTTTATCTCGATAGTCACGTAGATTGCGATCATGGCAATAATCGCAACAACTGCAATCAATTCCACCAGGGTAAACCCCTGCTCCCTTTTCTTTAGTGTGTTTAAAGTCCTGTTCAATCGCATGCTGCCCATGGTGGATCCTCAAAAAATAATTGGCGGATAAAAGAGTGAAATAATGCTGTTTACTAAGCTCGTTCAATCATCGAATCTTCAAACGTTTTTTCAAAGTTGTCTTCTGCCGGTTTGCTGTGACTATCCCGCTTGACGGTTTCCGGCTTCATGCCCCAGCTCACCGCTTTCTGGTCAGTGGATTTGCGGTAAGCCCGGGCGACCCGCAGCGGATTGATCCTGGATTCCAATGCTTCCAGGGTGGTGACGCCTTCACGGACCAACCGGATACCATCGTGCCAAAGATCATCAAACTCATTCCGCCGGGCCTGATCACGCCGGATTTCATTGGACGGAACACCTTCTATGATCTGCAACTCAGCGTCCGGCTCGTTCATAAATAATTCGCACACTAAATGCCGACCGGTGTAGCCATAATTACAGTATTCACAACCTTCTTTATTAGACACCACCGGCACTAAAATTCCGGGGGTTTTCAACTCGTTAACGTGTTTATATTTGGCCCAGAGTTCTTGTGACTGAGTGATCGGCACCATGGTTGAGCAATGCTTGCAAACCCGGTTTACTAAGCGCTGGGCAGTGACCGCCATCAGATTCTCTGCCAGCAACGCATTATCTAATCCCAGATTGCGCAGGCGGTTAATAGCACCGTGGGAATCGTTGGTGTGCAGCGTGGTCAGCACCAGATGACCGGTCATACTGGCGCGCAACGCCAGCTCTGCGGTTTCTGCGTCCCGGATTTCCCCCACCATGATCACGTCCGGATCATGACGCAGCAGCGAGCGCAGTGCTTTGGCAAACCCCATGTGCTTGGTGACCTCCAGGGAGGTAATACCGTCCAGCTGGTCTTCCACTGGATCTTCGATACTGAAAATGGCTTTTTCAGGAAAGTTATCCCGTATATCCCGCAGGATTGCTTTGAGTGTGGTGGACTTTCCGCTGCCGGTGGGGCCGGTCACGATGAGCATGCCGTTGGCGCGGTGCCCCAGGCTCCGCAACTGCTCCACATGAGCTGTACTTAAGCCCAGACTTTCCAGTTTATTAATGCCACGCTGATTATTCAGCAAACGGATGGTGATCTTGGGCTGAATTTCGGAATAGATTTTTACCGGCGCCATCTCCAAGCGCATGCTCACCTGCTTATGCGCAGCCTGAAATACCAAATACCCGCTGGTGGGCTCCAGATAGTTATTCTGCTTGCCGACCCGCTCCATCAGGTTGTTTGCCACCAGCCGAAAACGCTCACGTTCAATGGTCTGCAATCCCGGCACCCGGCACACCTGACAACGGCCATCCATTCGCAGTTTGATCACGCCACCGTGGGATTCCGGATTAATGTGAACATCACTGGCCTTTAAAGCCACAGCCTCATTCAGCAGCTCATCTACAAAACCTTTAGCCCAGGCGCCGGATACTTCGCTGGTGCTCACGCCCTGATCCAAATTAGCCTGCACAATCAGGTCAGAATCAAAATCCGACATGGCCAGAATACCCAGGCGCTCAAAACGCAACGGATCTTTGGGATCATTCTTGCGGCGCATCAACGGTTCAATTTGACTGCGATCAAAGGGGTTGGACACATACAATACCCGATCCACGATCAACCACGGACAACGGTCGTCGCTGCTGCGCACCAGGCTGTCCCGATCGTGGATCACGCCATTGAATAAATCACGCTTAAATAAATCCGATAAACACTGGGCCAATTTAACATCATCAATGCCCGCTTCCCACAGCCGTGGCACGATGTCCCCGTGTTCCGTGGGCAACGGCAAATTACGCGCCGACTGCTCGGTGATGGCGTTGCGCCGAGTCAGGTGCGTAAGTAATTGTTCAAACTGCTGATGCAGCCGGCTTACCTGTTGTTCTGCCATTTATTTACCAGGCCACATCTATGTCGTATTTCATGCCGTTTTTCTGAAGTCGAACCCCATCGCGTATGCTCATTGACACAATACGGTATCCACCAGGCAGGGTTTGCCCCACACGACCAAAAACCTTACCGCGATCTGTATTAAAGGCTGCCCGATCGGCTTCAATCTGCAGTAACACCGGCAAGCCTTCGCTACTGCTGACCCGGGCCGTGCTAACGGAAGCGGGCTCCGCGGGGCTGGCGGGTTTGCGGGAAGAAGCGATAAACGAGCCCAGGTCACTGGCATCACCGCCGTTCTCACGGATCTGGTTGGCGTACTTTGCTATTTCTGCCCGCTGTTTTAGCAATTCCGCCTGATGCTGCAAACGCTGAACTTCTTTTGCTCGCTCAGCCTCTTCCATCAGAATTTTGGAACCTTCCATATCGGCATGAACAGAGCCCACCGCTACCAGACCGATGCTGGCAGTCGCTGCCATTACCCAACTACGTCGCTTCATATTTGTCACCTACTCACTGCCGATAATGGAAAAGCCCAGTTGCGCTTTGCCATCTTTTATTTGAATTTGATAGAGAAACGCGGGAACCGTTTTCTGAATTTCCAATGCGGCGACCAGCACCGACCCCACTTTACCCGTGATCTCGCCGTTCCATGCGGCTAAGGGACCGTCGTACATACGGTTACCTTCACCATCGTTCTTTAACACCTTTAGTTCCACGCCGTAACGCGTGGCGATCGCAGGAATGTATTGCCATTGGTTTTTGACCGGTGGTAACACTTCCAGCTGGTTCAGGCGCTCGGCCATGGTGTTAAATTCCTGGATGTTTTCCTCGATCACTTCCACCTGATCGGTTTCCAGACCCCGCACCCGCTGCACCTGATTGTCATACACTTTTTTGACTGACAGCACCGTAACCAGAACCAGCAATAACCAGTGCATCCAGGTCCAGTGAGCCCAGAACCCTTTCCGTAAAACACCGCCGTTCATAAGGTGCTTCCTTCTGATGCCGATGTGAACCGCAGAGTCCAAACCCCGCTGGGCTCGTAGCTGGTTTGCAGCCATTTGAGCTTTTCCGCCGGGTCTTCATCCGGCGTTCTGGCAAAAAAAGTAAAATCAGGCTGGGCAAACGATTGGTTATTATCCGTAGACAAGTCCGGATACAGATTCCACAACACGGCCAAACGCTCCAATTCCGCCTTGTTGTTGGGCACTTCCGTTAACCGGGTGGTCCGAAGCTCATCAACGCCGGTCTGCAGGTCTTCCAGCATTTCCGTTTTACTTTGAATTTGTTGATGGGCTGCATCGTAAATGCGCGCCAGGGCCAGGTTGCTGCCAAACGCCACGCCCACCACGGTCACTAATGCAATGGCAAGGTAAGACCAGCCCTTGCGCATCACCAGCTGGCGTTCAAAGCGTAATTCCGCTGCCAACTTGGCTTCTATTTCCGGTAACACAAGCTGGTCTGGCTCTGCTGAGATCTCCTGCGCTTCGTCCAGGGTAAAGCCCGCATCCGCAGCAAAGAACCCCGATTCATAAATACCGGAATAGGCCGCCCGCCCCAAATCGCAATGTATGTAATAGCCATCCTCGGCCGTGACCGGGACCACTTGCAAAGTGCGCTTGACGGACACCAATCCGCTTTCAATTAACACACTCCACAGACCAAATACCGGGTGTTCAGGAAAACGTTCACGGATGTCTTCTATGTCCGACTCGCGCACATGTATGGTCGGGCAGGTATTTGTAGCCACCACGGATTCCACATACTGGTGTTGCTCACTGATGGGCACCGGGCCTACCAGGTCCGCCACCAATACCACTTCACGCCCCTGAATCGTGATCGGACGCTTCATATAATCCGCTAACGACCCCACCGTTTACACTCCCTCGACGATGGTGGGTGTCACTGTCAGAACTAACTCCCGTCGCGACAGTTCGTTGTCTTCCGATTTAAAGATGGGGTTCACGAATGATTGAGTCATCTTATCTTTCCAGGGTAGATCCTGTAGATTCTTTTCAATAGATCGACGGATAAAGCCCCCCAGTTGAATCGGCTTACCGCTTTCTGTGATCACCTCAGTCGACAATTCGTTCAGGGCAATACTCGGCACCGAAAATTTCAAGCCTTCAAAGGTGTATTCTTCTTCCCCGGAAATGGAACTGATAACGGGCCATATTTCCAGCATGATGCGACCGTCATTCAAAATTCGCGGGGTGACCGCCAGGGTGACACCCACCCGCACCGAATTCAGTTTGGCGGTAGTCCGATCGTTGTTATTGTTGCCTTCCTCGGTTTCAATCTCACCGATAAACGTCAATTCTTCGCCGGTAGAAATATAAGCGTAACTGCCGTTGCGCACGGTTACGTTGGGTTGATTGAGCAACTCAACCTCGCCGTAGGTACTCAGGAACCGCAACATCATATCGGCTTTTATGCTGGAGCTTTCATAGTTAACGTTATTCTGGAAAATGCCGTTTGCATTGTTCACTACATTGCGGCTTCCGCCATCGATGCTGCTGAAATCAAAATTAAACGGATTGCCATTCAGTGACCCGTTAACGGTGGCTAACTGCTGCCAATCAATGCCGGCACCACGATCATCGTTAAGGGAGACTTCGTACGCCTGTACGTTAATATTGACCTGACGTTGACCGTTGATAATCAAATTACTGATGAACTGATCCAGAGCGTCCACCCGTTTTGCGTTGCCGCCGACATTAATCGTGCCCACAGAGCGCACGGCCTGCACATAGGATTTCATGGTCTCGGCCGAACCGGCGGTTTTTGCAGCGGATTTACTCACATTCAGAATATCTTTGGCGCCATCGACCAGGATACTCCATTCGTCATCGCTGTAATTGCTTTCAATTTTATTGTCGTTGCCGCCGCTGGTGGTGGTTTCACCCCCTTCTGAAACCGTCGTGTTTTGTGTATTAAAAGTAGAGCCCACTTTTAATTTAACCGAACGGTTAGACGCAAAAGCGGCAACGTTCCATTCACGTTGCACAAACGAGCGAACGGTCACGACGTTGTTTCGATATTCGATATCGTAACCGGTGACCGACTCCAGGTACTGCAGGTAATCTTTCATCAACATATCCTGCGCGAACACCAGAACTTCCTGATTTAGCTGAACGTTCGCGTCACCGGGAACAATATTCACGTCCACCAGGTGCTTTCGGATTGCATCAATCAGAGCGACTCGGCCGGAAAAACTTACCTTACGATTAAAGACCGCTTCTTCCGGAGTCACCTCGCGCAAATAGGTATCACTGCGCTCCACCACCAACTTAGTGGGCTTCGTTTGCAGCGGTTTGTACTTTTCATCGTCATCAAATGGGGTGACCGCACAGGAAGAAACCAATGCAGAACTTAACAAGATCGCGGTAAGCGAGTTCAACTGTATTTTCATTAGATTATCCCGGAGACTAACGCTTGCTGATGACGAGCAATGGACTTTTCACGCCCTGCGCATCTTTTAAGTCGAAGAAGTATTGGTGACGTAACCCTACCGGACCCAACAGATCCCGCAGTGCCTGATCCCGGCTCTTGGTGGATACATACTGGAACCGGCGCTGCAACACGGCCTGATCCTTAACGTCCACCATCACGCGCCAATCACCCGGCATGATTGCTGTTGCAATTTCCTCAACCGTACCGGACGCGATTTCCACTGCAACCCGATGGGTCTGGACTTCAACCGGACCCAGGTCCGTAGGCGCATCATTGACCACCGCATCCTGCCTGATCAGATTGGCTTGTTGTTGTGCATCGGCAACGATTTGCTCGGCCACTTGCCGGGCCTCTTCCACTGCGTGCCGGGCTTTTTCCAACTCCTGGCGGATTTCCTTGGCACTAAGAGCCGGGCTACCTTGTAGAGTGTCCGTATGGTCCCGATTGGAGGCAACCTGAGGAGCAGGCGTTTCCGGCTCCAGTGGCTCCGGCTGCGCCCGCCTGAATTCATACGCCTCCGCCTCTTCTTCGTATTCATATTCTGCTGCCGCTGCCTCATCATCGTATAATTCCGCGGCGTGCGACATGTCCCCGGGATCGGCATCCGCGGAATGAACGTTATCTTCTTCCGGCGGCACGGGTGGCGCCTCCTCTTCGTACTGAGCAGAATCCTGCGCATATACAGCCACGCTGGTGAAACTCAAGCTGCCCAGCCCCCCGGCTATCGCCCCGATCAGCGTTAATTTCAACGCAAAATGTCCCTTCATTGCCTGTTTACTCCCGGCCAAAATTTTTAACTTTCAAGCAGCCCGCTCGCAGTCCGCTAGGATTACTTAAATAGACTTCACCCGCGCAAATATCGGGCAAATTTCTGCACAATTTATTGAGTATTTTTTAACTATTTTGCCGCCAAAGAAGTGGCTTGTCCGTTAACGCGGATCTCCGGCACTTCACCCATTGCCAGATTCAACGCATTTTGACGATCCACCGCGTCGTCTTCATAGAGATAGGCGCCAACGTATATGAAATAGCTGGATTTGGCTGGTTTGGAACCACGCCACTTGTCCTGTTCGTTCGCTTCTTCAAGGCGCACCCACATCTCATCCCAGGGCTGCGGCTCGGGGAACACATAAACCAGTGAATAGTTGTAAACCGGCTGCCGGGACTGGGTGTAATTGGTTTGCTGAACAACCTGACCGTCGTAATCCCGCTGCAGGGAACCCGCTACCGCCACCTGTTCGGAGGACTGCACTGTGGCATAGGTCGCTTCGGGGTGCTCATCAATACCGGCAAGCGCAGAATCGATCACCGCCAGCGCGTCATTGGCCTGTTTACGAACTTTCTCAAGGAACGTGTCGGCTACACTGACCTGGTTCTGTGGGGAATGGCGGTCACTGCTTTCAGCTTGGCCTGCTGCGGTGGCGCTGTCGACCGCCTCCGATTCCGAACGGCGCGAATCCAACTGAGCACGCAGTTGAGCGATCTCTGACTCCAACTCATAGAAACGCTTCCAATAAGGGTCCTGATCTGCCAGTGACTTGGGCTCAAAGTACCCGGTCTGCGCATGAGACTCTTCTGCGGAATCCGAAAAGAGCGAACAGGCTGACAGTGAAACCGCTGCCCCCGTAACAACCAGAATCTGCTTCAACATGGGACTTACCTCAATCAATACATTAATCTCCTACATTCAAGACAGAGCGAGGTTAAAAAAAAGCGCATTTTATTGCGCTGTTTTTGTCTATTAAGCAAAGAAAATTACTTGGGAATCCCTTATGTCCAGTGAGTTGATTAGACGATCAGCGCTACCGGCGCTGCTGACTGCCGTTTTTGCCTTCGGTTGTATACTGGCCTTATCCTTTCAGCTGCGCAGCATTCAGCACAGTGCCAGTTACGATTCTTTACTGCAGCGGTTAAAAAGTGGCACCGACAGCGTCATCGCAGAGACCCATAGCCTGCTTTCTGCGGACGGCAATCTGGCTCGTATTCAGGCGCAACACGATCAGAATATCGCGCAATTCCAGACACTGTTGCACGGCAACCTGAAGCAGGGCTTACCCGGTCTGGTGGAGGACTTCGAACCCGTTGGCGAACAATTGAATGGCGTATTTGAAGACTACTCCCAGCTGGCGTCGTCACTCATCCAGCAACGTGGCAACCTGGACCGTTTTCACCGCAACCGAGAGCAGACATTGCAAAATGCGCAACAATTGGCCGAGCGTGGCCGCGCCCTGCTGGCCGGTTTAAAACAGATAAAAGCCAATGCCACGCACCTGCAGGCGGCTTACGACAGTGCCTTAATACTGGAAAACAACCGCACCGAAATCCTCGCTGCCTTGCTCGATCGGCGCGACGTTCAACCATTGCCCCTGGGCCAACTGGAACAAAATCTGGATTCCATTTCCACTGATAAAGGCGCTCCGGCCTCTGTGGCCATTCGCCGCAGCGCCGCCAATCTGCTGAAAGAAATTGAGTCCTACAGCGGAATCGAGGAAACCTTGCAGCAGTATCATGCAGCAGGCAACGCCATTAGCGATCTGCGAGGTCAACTGATCGACCTGAATACGTCCCTTAACAGCCAGTTTGATAGCGCACTCACCCAAATTTCGCCAGCACGCTGGAGTCTGTACCTGGCGTTGCTGCTGGCATTAGCTGCCCTAACTTCGAGCGCCTACCTTGGGTTTAACTGGGCACCCGAAGCCATGGCCGCCGCCAGCAAACCGGCACAGGAGCCCGACGTCAATGTCAGTGACGACACCAGCTCCCCTCACTTTGCCAAACTGGTGACCGATAAAAACAAATTAATGAACGATATCCGCCCGCTGGGTGAAGGCATTCTTTATCTGAAGGCGGACGAACACCTGGAATCCACTTCGGATCTTGCCCGCTGCCTGAATCAAAGCCGCGAAGCACTGGCACATAAAATCGAAGGATTAAAAAATAAAGTTCGTCAGTTGGAACAGGAAGCGGCACGCAAAGAGGCGCAACCGGATCCCAAAGTTGAAATCACGATTGATACCGCTCCGGTGTCCAACCTGACCTACCGGGCGCTGGCAGAGCTGGAAGGCTTGCAGCGTAAAATCAAAGCGCTGAACCAGCCGGACAATGACGTGGTCAGGTACCTGGTTCAACGCTGTAACAACATCGAGGGTTATCTGGATGAAATCCGTGTGCGGGTGAAAAAAGGTTGGCAGGAACAGATTCAGGAAGCATTGGACACGATCAGCCAACGACCGACGGTAACGGAATCAGCTCAGGTGGATACGCTGGTGGCAGAGTTGGTCAGGCACATGGATGAGTTTCAGACGCAAGCGCCCCAGACAACCCGCCGCAAGCGTTAGGCATTCCTGCGTTTTCTCTCCGGGGTACGGATATTATAACGACTCATTTTATCGATCAGTGTTCGGCGCGGAATCTGCAGTGTCTCTGCAGTACGGGTCTGATTCCAGTTATTAGCCTGTAAGTGTTGCTCAATTACCGAAACTTCATAGGCATTTACTGCACATTTCAACGAAGAGAAACGCTTCTCAACGCCCTGCGGCGTTACCCTGACGCCGCCGGATTTGCCACCCATCATTACCCGGCTGGTGATCTGACGATTAATTTCTTCCGACAAGTGCTCACACAGAATGGAGCCGGAATCCTCACACAACAGGACCGCCCTTTCGATGGTGTTTTGCAGTTCACGCACATTCCCGGGAAAAGCATGCTTCATTAATAAATCCAGCGCAGCCGGTGAAACCGATGCTACGGTTTTCTGATAAAGCTTACTGTAACGGTCAATAAAGTGATCGAGCAGTATTTTCAGATCCGCCTCCCGCTCGCGCAACGGGGGTAACGTAATAGGAAATACATTAAGCCGGAAAAAAAGATCTTCCCGGAACAACCCCTGTTGAATTTTCTGTTCCAGGTTGCAATGAGTCGCGGCAACAATCCGCACATCCACTTTGACCGAGGCCAGACCGCCCAATGGACGGATTTCACCTTCCTGCAATACACGTAGCAATTTGCTCTGCAGGGTCAGCGGCATATCCCCGATTTCATCCAAAAACAAGGTGCCCTTATCGGCGATCTCGAACAATCCCTTCTTCTCTGCCACAGCCCCAGTAAAGGCCCCTTTTTTAAACCCGAACAGCTCACTTTCCAGTAGCTGTTCTGGTAATGCGGCGCAGTTCTGGGTCACAAAGTTGCGATGCTTACGTACACTGTTATCGTGTATCGCACGAGCAAACACTTCCTTTCCTGTTCCGGTTTCACCTTGCAGTAAAATACTGACACTGGTGTCTACGGCTTTATCCAGCAAATTGAACACCCGCTTCATCGGATCGCTCTTACCGATTATCTGATAATCATTACGACGACTATTACGTTCTTTTAGTTGCTTGTTTTCCAGTTCCAGACGACGATTGGTGTCGTCCAGCAGGTCGATCAAATGCTGGTTGGTTTCGATCAACAACGCATTGTTTATACAAACTGCAGTTTGAGACGCAAATGCAGTGATGATGGCTTCCAAAGGGCGGAAGGAAACATAGCGTCGGTTGTAGGCGTCTTTGGCATTGATCAATTCCATTACACCGATGGTCTGATTTTCGTGATCCTTGAGCGGCACCAGCACCATAGACTGAGTGCGGGCGCCGGTATACAGATCATGTTGATACAGGTATTCCAATTCAAAGCCGCTGTAACTGTATATGTTGTCAATAAAAACCACGGCCCCGGTCATCCCGCAATACATCAGTGGATCACTGACATGATCCCCGCCCAGAGTGCTAAAATCACGCTGTCGGTACCAGCTTCCGTCGCTATCCGTCGCCTCATCCTGATAGCCGGCCCATTGACTGACGCGCAACTCCAAGAAGCGCTTTGTGACATCCAGAACATAAATCCTGCCCGCTTCGCAATTTGAGAAATTACGCGCCGACAACAACACCTTGTTCAACAGGTCTGCTACATTCCGTTCTGTGGAAAGTGCGGTTGTTGTCTCTACAAACTCCTCAATAAAGCTTAAGGATTTTACCAGCTGTCCAATATCATTCATGGTCTCAATCTCTTATGAGAAGGCCTGTGGCAGGCGTTGTGAAAGTCGCTCATCTGGTTTCGCTCAGCCTGTCTAGCGGATACTGTAATCAGCGACGCAAATACAGGTCGGGACCGGCACAGCACGACCTTCAGCAACGCCCAATTGAAATGTCCACCCCAACCGTTGCTGAGCTTTCTGCATTTGGCTATCTTCACTGCCTTGCTGCGGCTCCAAAGTGAGATACAAGTCAAAATCCAAAGGATCCTGTAGTGTAAACCGGATCAACTCAACCAACTCGTGGAACAGCGTTCCGTCCGGAAGAAAGTTCTCGTGCTGCTGTGGCGACAGGCGTTCCAGGTGAAGATTGAACTTGCCGGAGCAATCCCGGATTTCGTCCCCCAGAATCAAATCGTCGCCCATTGCGCTGTTCATCAACCCCATGCGATTGCACTGATGATCCGGTACCACAAAATTACGCTCGACCCAGGGTTCTATCCGCGCCATTTTGATACCGAAATAGTATTTCACAACGGCGATAAGGCGATCGGCGCTGGACCCCAGATTCGAAATCACACCGGCGAACGGCAGCAAGCGATGCCAGCGTAATCGGCTGTTGACCTGCAACGTAGCAAGATCCATCCCCATCAACGAAAGCAACCAACGACTGTATTGATCGCGTCCGCCATCTTCATACTGGACAAAGTAGCGGTATTTATTCCAGCATCGCTGTAACAAACTTATCAGCCGGTGATTGAATAAATCCATTAAATCCCGACTGGGATGATCCGCTTCGCCATTCTGGATCACTCGCTCAGTATAATAAGCGGGTAACGGCGACGCCGGTCCGTACAATCCCATAAAGGTGACAGTGAGTTCCAGAAAATCCTGCGCCCCCCCTTCAAGCCACTCGTAGCTATCCACATCGGATGCCGGAAATGCCAGGCTCGGCATCGCACGGTAACGTATATCCAGGCGCTTTTCGTTGATCGTGTTGTGCAGCCGGGTGAAGCGGTTTAATAAATCATTGAGCTGATAGAACGAGAACCCTCTGACAGAATCCAGCTCCGATATCAGACCAGTGGGTGTGAGCCGGTTCGTGGTTTCCATTGATAAATCTCTCCGTGTTCAACACCATAAACAACCAGGTGATGAAAGCTGTTTATACTGCAGCTCAACGCAAATAGCTCATTGAGTACCGAAGCAAACAGGAACATATCCCCCTCATTTGCGAAGTGGCTCTCCTTTAACCGAATCACGGTTTTACGACCCCGTACCGGCATGCCCTGATGCAGACGGTCCTCATATTCGGAAACAACCCCATCAAACGCGTCCAAACGATGCTGGCTAGCCAATGCCTGCTGGCGATCGTAATAACTTTTGTAGTCATAGGTAGACAGTATTGCTTTCAGAGATTTTACGTCGGTCAGCGATAGATAATTAAGCGACATGTTCGAAATCAGACGCCAGTGAAAACCTTGGTCCAGCGGCGGTGCGTAGGATGGCGTCACGTGGGTGATATTTGAAAACGAAGCGTATTCCGGACTGCTGCTGGTGGCCACGCAAATATCCCCAACGCCCAGCAACGTAGGCAAGTGGCGATTAGTACAGGTCAGTTCAACAGAGACGGTTTCGGTTTGCGGGAAGACGCTATGCTCGTACTGATCCACAAACGTAATATAGCTATCCAGGCCGTAGCCATTGACCGATGGTTTTATACGTTCCCGATAAAAACGCATGTGTTTATCGACCGGTGCAGTTTCAAAATGTTCAAAGGATTCGAATTGCCGGAAGCTGTGATTGTGGTGGTCCTGGTGCCCCCATCCCTGCACGCGGTCGATGCTGAACACTTCGTATTGCGTCGGGTTGTTACCCCCCGGCAACACCCGATACTCGGTTTTCTTATGGTCAGCGCGAATTGGAATGGCTTCGTGTTTAAATAAGTTGGTTACGGGTGTACAGAAAAGCTGAATATTATCCCGGCTGATATTAACGTGTCCATCAAAAGGCCGATCGAAGTGAAAACGCAGTTCTATCTCAGTGGCTGTAGCAACAGCCTCTTCGTGCTGCGCGCGCTTTTTTATCCCGCTCAACTTAATCAGATCGAAAAAATTAAACTTTTCCGGCAGGCTAAAATACTCCTGTACTTGTCGGTATCCATTCATCAATTGCGGGGATTCCGGCAACAAACCATGCTGATTACCAAACCCCACCGGCAACACCGCATCCGGAGACAGCGTCGATATCAGAATATCCTCCGCAGCTCTGCCTTTCGCTACGATCTCAACCCGGTTCAAGTACCGGAATAACCAAAGATAAATTAGCTGCGCCACGTGCACTTCACCGTGCAGGAAGAACTGTAACCGGTCCAGCTTAAAGTCCGCCCAACTCACATTGGCCGTGGTTTTCAGACCGACAGCTAACAAAGCGGAGGTGGGTGTTTGTTTTTGTTGTACTCGAGAAATAGCCAGCGGGTGGATTTCAACATCATAGCAAGTACGGAACACACAGGCTGTGCCGTCTACTTCCCGGGAATCGATCTCGATACCCCGCTTTATGAGTTGTCGCTCCGACAACGAAGGATAAGGATCAAAGCGAACAATTGAGGTTGCTGGAACCGGTCGAAGAAATTGCGGCCACAACAAGGCCATCAGAGAATGGGTGAGTTCCGGCAGTTCATCATCCAGTTTTTGCCGCAAACGCCCGGTCAGGAAGGCGAATCCCTCCAACAGGCGCTCGACATCCGGATCTTGCGCTTCCACTGACAAAAAAGGCGCTAAGCGTGGATTGCGTTCCGCAAATTCCTTGCCCAGTTCACGCAGGGAGGTCAGCTCATCATGGAAATACTTATTGAAAGACACGAATTACAACCTTACCGTAGCCTGACCCGTTCCGGTCAGTACGGTGTCAAAAGCGACCCGCGAACGTAACTCGCCGTAGCGCAGCGTTCCCTCTATGCCGTATTTCATGGTGAGCGGGTTGTCGGCATCAGGAATATAATACACCGACACCCCTTCCAGGCGAGGTTCGTATTGTTCCAGAAACTGCTGGATCGCAAAACGTATATGGGTCACCGCATCAGGAAACTGGGCGACGATATCATTAAAGTCCGGCATACCGAATTCCGGCAATGCTTTCACACTACCCTGGCGTACATTCAGCATATTCTGCACATTGGTGGTCACACTTTCTAAATACGCGTTCCAGTTAAAAGTGGTGCTGTATCCTGCCCGGGTTACGTTATTATCCAGACGGTCCAGAAGACTGAACTCATTGCGCATGTGGTTTGCCTATAAAAAATGGCATCCGAAAAGCCGGTCATCTTGATATGAACGGGCTCCGACTGTTCGCTGCGGACTACATGCACCGGACAGCCGGGCGACTGCTCACCCCGTTACTTAGGATTTTTCGAGTTTGCCTACCAGCGACAGCTCGAAGTCGGCTCCCATGTATTTAAAATGGGGGCGGACATTCAGATTGACACGATAAATACCGGGTTGACCTGGAACATCATCCACCGTGATCTTTGCAGCACGCAGTGGACGCCGGCTACGGGCAGCAGCCGACGGGTTTTCCTGATCAGCAATATAGGAGCTGATCCAGTTATTCAGTTCCTGCTGCAGTTCGACACGTTCTTTCCAACTGCCAATATTCTCACGCTGCAGCACCTTCAGGTAATGAGCCAATCGGTTAACGATGAACATATACGGCAGCTGAGTGCTCAGACGGAAATTCAATTCTTTGGCTTTGCCGGCTTCATCGTTACCGAAGTATTTTGGCTTCTGTACTGAGTTTGCCGAGAAAAAGGCCGCGTTATCACTGCCTTTACGCATGGTTAAGGGGATGAAGCCTTCTTCGGATAATTCGTATTCACGACGATCAGAAATCAACACTTCGGTTGGCACTTTCGCTTCCAGGTCACCCATAGATTCGTACAGGTGTACCGGCAGGTCTTCTACTGCACCACCGCTCTTCGGACCGATGACATTCGGGCACCAGCGGTATTTCGCAAATGAATCCGTAAGACGGGTTCCGAAAGCAAACGCGGTATTACCCCACAGATAATCTTCGTGGCTGGCGCTAACGTTTTCACGATAGTTGAAACCCTTGGAGGGGTTTTCTTCCGGATCGTATGGCGCTCGCAACAGAAAGCGCGGCAAGGTAAGCCCAACGTACTTGGCATCTTCAGACTCGCGAAAGCTGCGCCACTTTGCAAACTGCGGGCCTTCGAATATGGAGCTCAGTTCTTTCAGGTTGGGCAAGCCATCAAACTGGTCCAGCCCGAAAAACTTCGGCCCTGCCGCGGCAATGAAGGGAGCATGGGATACCGCGGATACCGCAGCGGCGCTCTGCATGGTTTTCATGTCAACCGAGTTGGGACCGAAATCGTAATTGGCTATGATCGCGCCGACCGGTTCTCCACCGAACTGACCGTACTCTGCGGTATAGGCCAACTTGTACAGTCCGGACTTGGTGATATCCGGAGCATCCTCAAAGTCATCATACAGATCCTGTTTGGACGCATTGATCATTTCAATTTTGATATTCTGGGTAAAGTCAGTGCGATCCACCAACATTTTCAGTCCGCGCCAGGCGGATTCCAGGTTCTTGAATTCTTTTGTGTGCAGAATGTCATCCATTTGCGCACTCAACTGAACATCCAATTCATCAATCATGCGGTCAATGACATTTTTATTGACCCGCTCTTCCTTATTTTCCGGCCTCAATAATTCTGCTATGAACGCACCCACGCCACGCTTAGCCACTTCATAGCCTTCGTCACCAGGCATCATCTTGGTTTGTGATACAATCTGGTCCAGCAACGAACCCTCGGTGACTTCCAGCGCGTTATCGCCGTTTTTCACCATGCGATCTGGATTTCTCATGACACTCTCCTACCTTAATTTTGATTAACCTTCGATTTTCAGTTCGCCCAATACCAGGTCGCGCTGCTGTTCGTCTTTCAGAATACTTTCGATCGCCTTACGGAAAGCAGGTACGTTGCCCAACGGGCCTTTCAGAGCCACCAGCGCCTCGCGCAGCTCGAGCATTTTTTTCAGCTCCGGAACTTGCTTGGCGACGTTTTCTGGAGAAAAGTCTTTCATGGATTCAAATTGCAGACTCACGCCCAATTCCGAGTCTTCTTCGTTGGAAAGGCGGTTGGGTACCGCAACATCTACACCCACCTTCTGACTTCTCAGCACGTCATCAAAGTTGTGCTTGTCTACACTGATGGGCTTGCGGTCTTCAATGACGCGCTCATCTTCGCGTTGGGTGAAATCACCTAACACCATCATTTTCAAGGGCAACTCTACGGTTTCCTGGACGCCGCCACTTTCGGAACGGTATTTAATATTGATACGCTCTTTGGGTGCTACTGTGCCTTCTTTAGACATAACGTTTCCTTTCTCTCAGAGATTCCAGATTTAATTAACTGCGGTTTAGGTAATAAGTTCAAAGGCCAATGCCAGATCAAGACGGCACAACCGAGTGTGTAAGTGTTCCATTTTCGCCTGGGTTTGCTCATTAGCGTCGAGCGACCGGTAACAACGCAGCAGCAATTCAATGACCCGTTTGGTCATCTGCGGCTCCCACTGCTCTACTCCGCTTTCAACTAATTGGTGGTCCAGTGCTTCCAGCAACGGTAGCGCTAATTGTTTGAGACCGGCGTCGAAACACAATCGAGCCTGATTCAATCGCCACAAACTCTGCTCTCGCAACGAGGTGGATTGCGCGACGCCGTCCTGAAACAGATTGAGCGCATCCGGTATGCGTTTTTCGACCACCATTTGCTGCGCAAGCTCATAGCTTTCCAGCCAGCGTGGTGACAGATCAGCGGTGTCCACTGTCAAACTGTTACTGCCGCCAGAGTGGCTCTCAGCACGGCTTATTTGCTGTATCCACTGTCGGGTTGCACTGTCCGCATAAGGCGTATCATCAAAAAACGTTAATCCGTCGACACCGGGCAGACGATTTACAAAACCGCTGACGCCCGCCTTCACCGCATCGGCAGCCTCGTTCGCGGCTAACGCCTCCAGCGCTTCACAGGCGTAACGCTGTCCATCCAGCCAGAACGGCGCTCGCGCCAGGCTGGGTTCAATTTCAAGCACCAGTTGTTGCCAGTTCTGCTCTTGCCTGAGTGCCAGCAAACGATCCAGTTTGTCCTTGGCAACCGGGCGGATTTGAGTCTTATTATTCACTGCTGGCGGCAATTGGCTGACCCCAAGCCAGGTTATAAACCGGTTTATTCGGTAAATTTCCGGATCAAGTGCGTTTTTCGCTGAGAGGTATTGGCTAGCCAAACGCAACGGATCCTGCGCTGCCCGGTAAGCCGCCATAAGTTCGCGGTCGTTGCCTACGGAACTGGCTGGAGTGGGTGCCGGCGTTTGTACAGCCTGCGGCCGCGCTGGGGGCTTAACTGCGGCGCCCTGGTCGACCCTGGGTTGCACATCAGGTTGCGCTTTGGACTGAGCGGACTGTTGCGCCTCCAGTGCTTCGCGCATGCGACGGAAGGTCTGCCGGAATTCCGCTAGATTGGGAGCAGCGTCGTGCATCTTTTCCAATAGCAATTCATCCAGCACAACCGCCGTGTCTTCCAGTTCCTTAATCGCATCCAGATCACGGGGCCGGGGGCGGTATTCCTGCAACAGAGGATGACACTTTTCTGCCAGCCACTCAAAAGCCTGAGCCCGGCCACGCACTCGCTTTTTGGGAGGAAAGGCATGATCCCAATAGGTATCGGCTACCCCATAGGCCACGCGCAACCCCTGATTCAAGCCAGACACCAGATCGGTCTCGCATAGCGCCCGGGTAAGGTAGCAAACCACCAGGAAATCTTTCGATTGCTGCGCCAAAATGGTTTGCGCATTTTCGGAAATAAGTGTCCAACGGACCGGATGATCAATACTCAGTGCATCCAGTTTCGCGATTTCCTGCTCAATGTCCTCGAACTGACTTTCAAGGCGCACGTTTTCCCCGGCTGGGTGATCACCCGGTACCGGTTGCAACGCCAATAGTTCAATTTGTTCTGCCGACAGCAGGCTCATTACGTCTCCAGGCGGAAATAATTGTGCAGATTTATGTAAAGAGACGGAGCGCTGTTAAATAAAGCAGCCATTCTTGAGAAAAAAACTTCATTAAGTTGCTATACAGTACAAATAACGAACAGGACTATCACCAACAAGACCCTCATTGTTAGTGGACACACACCTGCAGGTAACTGAAAACATTAACCACCGCCTTCGCGCAGCATCGAATGAAGCGAACCCTGCCGTTTTCACATCTTGAGCTACACTTAGCCTGTTAGGCAGGAGTGGGGTCTATGAGCAAACAAGAAAAATCCATCCGGTATCAGATTTTTTTCAAAAAGTCAGGTTACACCTACGATCAAACGATCACATTAGACGATCAGGAATACGAACACCCCGCACCGGAAGGCGAGTTTCCCAGTTGGTGTGAACTGGAATTCAAAAAATGCCCGAATTGCACGCTAAACAGTATCTGGCATAAATACTGTCCGCTTGCTGTCAGACTGATCCCCTTTGTTAACCTGCCCGCCATACGCTCCTATGATGAAGTCAACGCGCAAGTGGACATGGACAATAAAACCGTCAATTGCGATACCTCCGCACAGGAAGCTTTCAGCTCTCTGCTGGGGTTGGTGATGGCCACCAGCGGCTGCCCACACACGCGTTTTTTTAAACCCATGGCCTGGTACCATCAGCCTTTCTCTACGCCGGAAGAAACCCTGTATCGGGCCTGCACAACCTATTTGTTTTCCTATGCCATGCACAAACAGAACCCCGATGGGGCATTGCGCTTTGATGACCTAAAATTGATCTACAAGCATATTCATACAATTAACGTGCACGTTGCGGCGCGGATAAAAAACTACTCCGAAACAGATTCCGCCATTAACGCCATCGTGCTTCTGGACCTGATCACCAAGGACTTGCCAATTGCTGTGGATGAAGACTTCTCGGAACTGAAACAATTATTCAACACCCACAAAAGCCTATTCGAATAGTTGCCGATCTTTACCTCCTAACTGTCTAAATAAAGATATTACAAACCTTTGGAGTCCCCCCATGAAGTATCTGGCAGGCATCGGCCTGATAGCCCTTACAGGCCTGCAAGCCTGCAGCACCAATACCAAAGTAGACGACGGCTCATACCGCGCCATCGGCCACCAGGAACCACGCCAACGTCAGAATCATGCGGCAGCCTACGCCGGAGAAGCGGCCGCAGATAAGGCCGACGCCGCCTATGACCACTATGCACCGGAATCGGAATACTCGGACGATGCCTATCAGAATTCAGGAATATCTGATATGCCCGGCAAATTAAACAGCCGGTCCGAGCCTGGCAACGCTAAAACCGATGCTCGTAACCAGCATCTGTATCGTTACGGGCATCCACGCTCGGTCGAGAAAATCGTACAGACCGCGGAGATACATTGTCGTCAGTTGTCCTATCAAATCAGCACCAAAGCAGATAGTTTCTGGGGCAAGGGTAAGGGTGCATTGACCCAATGCAGTTATCAGTTTCCGCAATTTTGCGGCGCCCATCGCTTTTCTGTGGTGAGCTACGAAGAAAAGCGCATTCTGATTTTTCAACCCGAAAAACAAACCCACTACGTCATTGACACTCTTGAGGGGACTCCCAAGTCGCAACCGGGACTGTGGGACCAGGACGACCACCTGGGTTCCGCACGCAACAATGCTAATTACTTATTCAATAGTGATTACAACCAGAATTACGACGATGGCAGTATGGCGTCTTTAATCAATCCGGTATCACTGGGTTGGATCATTAAAGCGTCATTAAAAGATGAGCAGGAGTACGGCAAGCTTTACCATAAAGCGGTTAAAGAAAGCACCGCTTGTTTTTGAACGCTCGATCATTACTGTGTCCACAACGGGGCTACTGCCAGACAAAGGGGTCTTAATAGAAAGGGGGCTCTTTGCGAGAGAGCCCCCTGTTCACTAGCGTATCGGTGCCCCTATTGAGCGCCAATAATTACGACTTCAATACACGCCAGTCATCTTCACCCGTTGTACCGGAGACCTCATGGGTCCAGGTGATTTTACGATAGGTCAACGAGACGTCTTCCAGATGCGTGAAGTGTGATTGACCGGGATCCTGACAGTTAGGCATGTAGGCTTTTATATCTACGATGATGGCGTCTTCCAGCTGAATAGTGAAGTAATGCTCCTGGGTGCCGGTTGAGGATGTTCTCCACCATTCGATAGTGCATTCGGTCATGCGCTCACCGGATGTCAGGGCTGCATACAGCAGCGGGGAGCACTTATCGAATACTTTCGTTATGGTGACCGGTTGATGCACCCGTTGCCCAGTAGGCTGACCACTCTGGGGGTCACGCGGCAAAATAATGTTGTGCTTGAATGCTTCAACCAGACACTGGTCTTCATGGCCTTCCTGATAAATATTCCCCACACTCGGCTCGGTGAAGTTACCTGCAGTGATTAATCCCTGACGCTCACCGGTGATGCTCATATACGCTGGAGTTGGCATTGTCGCTTCCCTATTATGTAAATCATGTACGTGAATGGTTGGTGTTGCTGTTGTGATTAAACCAACGCTATGTTGGCTTTAACCAATACATATCAAACAACGTGCCATATCACCTATCCTATTGTTTTATATGTTTTTTTTGGATTTTTTTCCCATCCCGATCCAGCGATCACACCGCCTGCCCTGGAATTGTGAGCAATTTGCTGCACAACCTTTTTTAAATTGTGCAGCGCACCGCCAGTCCATCGCGGATGGTTTTACCGCATTTAATTTTTCAATTCCCGCACCAGCCGAAACCCCGTCATAGGATCACCTTTGTTTTCGCCATTCCAAACCCGCTGCGGATGACATAGGCTCATATCCGTTGCCGCACTTCCACCGACGGCAGCTACACCGACCTCCATCTGCACCCACTCCTGCGCATTGCCGATCACATTCACTACGCCCAGGGAATTCTGGTATCCGATGGCAGCTGACCTGAGTGTACCGCCGCGCACCAAACGCCCTCCCGCACGCACGCGGCAATTATGATCCTGCACTCCGGAATCGTCCCTCGCGTAACGCTGCCATTCCCTCCAACGCGGCAGGCGGTATTGATAGCCGGTCATTTTAGTCAACCAGCGCGCGTAACGGTCTGCCTGTTCGACACTGATATCGACTACCGGTAGCGTACGCTGAGAGGCCTCGGCGCAGGCGTTATATAATCGGCAATACAGGTTAAAATCCGCGACGGTAATTTCGTGGCGGGTCACCGCAAATGCAGGCAACGGCGGCGCGGAGGAAATGACCACAAGCGCGGGGGCATACTCTTGAGCAGTCAATTTATCCTGACAGCGATAGCCCGGGTTGTGACCCTGATTAGCGTAAGCGGAGCGACAGGGATCAGCCGGCTTTCTCGCAACAGAAACCCTGGGTTTAGCAAACAACGCTTTTTCAAGACCCAAAACAGCAGGTGACGGGGGTTTTGAGTGAGCTTTTTGTTGCTGAATAAAAGCCTGCAGGCTTGCAGACAACAGACTGTGCATTTCCGGCTCGTCTTCACTTAGTTTTTGCAAAAACTGCTTTAGACCCGCTGTCGTATTGACGTCGTATTCTTTAATAATGTCTGCCGAGCGGGCAAGACGATCTGCTACTATCTGAAGGCCGGTAACGCGCGTCGCTGATTCGGTTTGGTTGCTGCCCTGCTCTCCTGTTACAGCCTCAGATTGCTGTTCAGTCCGGCTTAAAATCTGCCTGAAACGTTCCGCCTCGGACGGATACAGCACCAGTGCCTGCTCAATAATGGCTTGTGCACGCTTCTCTTCCCCCAGGTAATGGGCAACACCGGCATCTCTTGCCAACAGCGCTTTGATGTTATGCTGTTGAAAAAGCACGTGTTGCGGGTCTATCACCTGCAATGACTGCACCTGATCACTGAACGCTGCTTCCCCGCTTATATAATCTGAAGCAACTATTCGCTTTTCGATAACTTCCGCCAGATTCGTTAAATAATATTGACGCTTGCTCTGATAGCGTTGATGCAAATCTTGTAAGGTTGACGAGTCCGCATAAAATGGCAACAGCAATGCAAACAGCCTATCCAGATCACGGTAGTTTTCGGCATTCTTGGATTGGTCCAGCTGTTGGATCTGAGCGCCACAAAACTGCAGCAGACTCTCTCTGGACTTATTCAGCACTACCAATTGATCTTCGGCAGTTAACTCGGGCAGCTCAGCAAATGCCGTAACAATTCTGGCAGATTGCTGCGAGCTGAGTTGATCCACCATTTGACGTATATTTTTGCTGGACAACCAGTTGAAAAACAAAACGCAGACCAATACCAATGCAAACAACCCGGCAATACCAAGCCCCAACGCCGGAGTGGAGCGTTCATCGCCGCCAAAATACAGATGTTCGAACCCGGCTGCCGAACTGTCCTCCGGTGGCTGAAACGCTAACAACCCCGTTAAGGCGCTCCATTGTTTACGGTTCAGACTTTTGATTCGAGCTGGTTTTACATTTTCTGCATCCGCTTCGGTTGCCTTTTTACGGCGGAACGGATGCCGTCCGGACAGCAACCCATACGCAATACAACCGAGCCCGTAAAGATCATCCACTGCCCGCAGATCCCCACCCTGCAACATATTTGCGCTGGCATAGGTCGGCGTCAGCGCACCCAGACTGCGGGTATCAAAATGATCGCGCCCTTCCTGTAAAGCATGGGCGATGCCAAAATCCAGCACCTTGACCTGCCCCTGTGAAGTTACAAAAATATTGGCGGGTTTCAGATCCGCGTGCACGATGCCCTGATCGTGTGCATAGACAATGGCGCGTGTCAGTTGCCGCAAAATGGCATCGGCTTTTTCCGGGGCTAACCCGTAATTATTTTTTTCGATTAGCTTATCCAGGGAAATACCCTGCAATAACTCCATCGTCATGAAAGCAATCTTGCCATCACGATCAAAATCGTAGGCGCTGATAATATTGGGGTGGGTTAGCCTTTGGGTTTTTTTCGTCTCCTGCTGCAACACAGTGAGCGCACGCTCGTGGCGGGAAAAGCTTTCGTTGATGACTTTAACG
>Ga0208570_1000038_pt1 | contig 71107 bp, 56 predicted proteins | sample DeeseametaMP1202_FD_184192 | JGI IMG/M metagenome (GOLD analysis project Ga0208570, IMG submission 184192) | Marine microbial communities from the Deep Indian Ocean - MP1202 (SPAdes) | ecosystem: Environmental > Aquatic > Marine > Oceanic | place: South Indian Ocean | collected 2011-03-08
CAGTAGAGTAGGCTGAAGAGGATCAATCAGATAATCCGCTGAGAAAGATTTTCTTCTTTACATCTTTGGCATTTTATCAACCAGAAATTCCGGATACCCATGAAAAATTCAAGGCGCTGTCAGCGCAGCTCACCTTAAGCAAAAAACCAGTACAGGATGACAATACGCCAGGCGATACAACGATATCTGCTGTCATCACATTGGACGGTGAAGCCTATACCGCTCCATCCGAAGAGACGCCTACCTTTCAAACCCGCACTAAACATCGTCGCGCGTTTAGCCTAGACAACTGATTGCTATCAAGGACTGACCCATGTTTTCTCTGACTTTATTCAACGCCAGACGTGCGACCACAACGACCTCACTCCCAAGACGTGTGGCAACAAAGTGGTTGTTGGGCTTGGGCTACCTGCTTGTCATAAGCACAACGGTACAGGCCGATCCGTTGGCGGAATCCCGTGAAATTCTCTTTAACTGTCCCGTGAGTGAACCCGACTGTGAACAGGGACAAATCGCCGATAAAGCTGCCGAGTTGCAAACACCCGCAGCAATCTATGAATACGTGCGTAATACTCATGAATACGCGCTCTATCATGGCTCCCGCTCTAACACCATCAACACCTATTTCGGCCTGCGCGGCAGCGATGTGGATATTGCCTCCGTGCTGATTGCCATGTATCGCTCCCAGAATATTCCTGCACGTTACGCCAAAGGCACGGTCAGAGCCGTGGCTGATGACGTAGCCAATTGGTTGGGCGTTAAAAACACGGCGCTGGCGGCAGCCATCATGAACGATCAAGGCATCCAGAACGTAAATCTTACGACGTTCAACAGTGTGCCGGTCATTGAATTTGAACATGCCTGGGTGCAAGTGCAAGTGCCGTTTAGTGATTATCGCGGTGCCTTCGCGCCGACAGTAGATTGCACCACCACACCGAGCCAATGCCAGTGGGTGGATATCGACCCCTCCTGGAAGCTACGTGACTACCATAACCAGGATATTGATGTGTATGGCGTGGTGAATTTCGATTACACCCGCTACTACAATGCCATTAACAACGATGATGCCGAGTATCGTGACAAAGGCCCACTGGAAATCTACGAAGAACAAATCCTCGACTGGCTGAATGTGAATCACCCTGGCAAAACGCTGGATGATGTCGCTGATCCCGGCACCATCATTCCCGCCAATGATGGCATTTTGCCCGCTTCGCTGCCCTATCAGGTGATTAGCAGCGTGAACACTTATGACAGCATCGTTGAACATGATGCGGCGAATAACCCGGATTGGGCAAAGTTTCTGACGATTCGTTATAGCTTAGGTGCGTTTACCTTTACAGGCGGTATCACCGTGCCGTTTATTCTTTCATCCTCTTCTGACCCGATTGCTTTGGCTGACTTGTCTACCAAGCGTATTACCTTAAGTTATTTCGAGGGCAATCAAATTTCCGGTGATGACTTTGAGCACCATCAGATGACCGTTCGACTCGATGGCCAAATCATTGATACCCCTATCTTGATTGCTTGGCAAAACGATCAAGCGGACTATCTGGGCCGTTTGTTTGATGTAACCTTTGAGCTGGATGGCGCGCCGTCTACCACCGGTGGAACGGATAACCTGATTGAGGCCACCTACAATAACTTAATGTTTGGCGGCTACTACGTCATCGGGACTGGCGGTGACACTTCTAACTGGTCACAGGTACACCGTGCGGCGGACAAACTGCTCAAAGCCAATGAAACTTACCCTATTGTCAACAATGGCAGCGGTGTTCCCTACGTGGACAGCAATGGCAATGGCAGCATTGACGGTGGTGAGATTCGTCTGTTGGATGATCCGATTGCGCAGGACGAGTTAACGGGCGGTTTGCTCAATGTTGCCATGACCCAGTATTACACCCGTTTCGTGGAAAACACCCGCCGCTTGGATGCGTTGAACCATGTGCTCTCACCCATGGAAGGTTTTGTGGGCATCGTCAGTTCGACTTATGACGTGGATTACCTCGGCACCACCGCTTTTTCGGTCATGCCCGGCGGATTGCTCATTGATATGAAAGGGGTGCGCTTTAACGGAGCCTGGGAAAACGATGTGGCCGATACCTATGCTAGCGAACACTTTGAGTTGCTGGGCCATGAAGGGTCTTCACTGGAGCATGAAATCTGGCAGGAACTGACAGGCTTTGATGCGGTCTCCACGGTACGTGGCATCCAAATGGCGCTGGCCAATGGTGCGAGCTTACTGGATTTGGACGACAACACCACAACCACCATCAATAATATGTACCCCACCTTCGGGTTCACCAGCAGCGCGCCATCGCCGTTTAGCCTGCAAAACCGTACCATCTATTCAACTTTGCCATCGTCTTGGTCGCACACGACCACCAATGATGATCAGGGCTTTGACCTCCTGAAAAAATACCCCAGTTCCAGCAGTGAACTGCATGCAGCGCGTCTGAGTTTTAACAACGATTTCTGGGACGGCAATGTTTCAGCGATTGATGGTTGCGAACAAAATATCCTTGATTTGATTGCCCAATACGGCGGCAGTGCTGCTTTGAATGCGGGCAGTCTGTGTGGCTACTCCTTCTCTTCAGGCACTACGCTGAATCAATTGCTCAATGGTTTTGAAACCTATTTTGAAAACTTTTTCGGTGTGGGCGATGACGGAAAATACGATTACCTGGATCGTTCACTCGGCTTTAACGTCAGCAACTTTACCTTCCGCAGTCAACAAGCGGCTGCCGACATCCACAGCAGCTCGCTCGTGCAAACCATCCGCAACGCACTGATTTTTGGTGGCACGGTGGGTAGTAATCCTGGGCGTTGGGAATACACCATCCCCAGCCGCAAAACCAATACCGGCTTTAACGTATTCAGCGTCTATCTGCAAAAAGTGTATGACACCACCGATAATAGCCTAGCCAGCCAGAGCTACAGCATCAGCAATGACAGCTTCGTAGCGGGCGGCGGCTGGGTCGATGGCAGCAGCAACCTGTCCCTGGCCGATGTGACTGGCTCCGTGGTCAAACCACAGTTTGAAAACGAAGTCTTCACGGATGAAAACCTGGTCGCTGTAACCAACAATGATCTGGTGCGCACACCCTCAACCGTTGATCCGGTCTCGACTGTTACGGGCAATATGTACCACGATGAAACGGATATCACGATCAAAAACCGTGGTTTGCCTTATGTGTTTACCCGTTCCTACAACTCAGGGCCAGGGCGTGTTGATCAAGACGGCCCGTTGGGTTTTGGCTGGACGCACTCCTACAACATGAGCCTGCGTTCCAATGACTACGGCAAGTGTCCGAACTGTACCTCCGCGCAAGCCTCGGAGAACGACAACAATATTCCGTCATCCATCAGTTATATTGACGAACGCGGCGGTGAACATACCTATATTCTCAACGCCGACGGCGCAGGTACACGTTCTGTAGCAGAAAACCCGCCTGGTGAATTTGAGTCGCTACAATTCAATACCCCCGCATCCGGTCAGCATATACTTTCCTTCCGCAATGGCGTGAAGTATGTCTTCGAGGAAGTGGGTTCACCCAATATGCTGACCACCAAGGATGAAACTGCGCGCCTGAAATACATTGAAGACGTATACAATAATCGCCTGAACCTCACCTATGACGGTAGTGGTCGCCTGAGCGCGGTGGTGGACAATCTCGGCATCAGTGGGCGTACCGGTTTGATTTTTACCTACAGCGGCAGCAGCACCCGCATTCAAACCGTGCGTGACTGGACAAACCGCACTTGGACTTTTGCTTACGATGGCAGTGGCAACCTCGACAGCATGACCAATCCCTTATCCGAGACAATGGATTACACCTACCACGCAGGCACGCACTTACTGAATGAAATCATTCACCCGCAATTGCGTAGCGGTGAGAAAAAACAAATGGCTTTTGCCTACTACCGCAACAATAAAGCCTTTAACTACGAAAACACCCTGGGTGAAACCGAAACGCTGGATTACGATCTTTACCGCCAGCGCACTCAGGTCACCGACCCCAGAGGCTTTATCCGTGAGCACTTTTACGATAAAGACAACGGAGCACTGATTAAACTGAAAGAACCCGATGGCGCGATCCTGCAATTTGAAAACAACGCCGATGGTCTGCGTTATAGCAAACGCGATGGCTTAGGCTTCCTGACCCAGTATTCCTATCAAACTAATCGCAGCATCAGTGCCAATGCCTCCAACAACAATGGCCTGGTCTCCCGTGAGATTGATGCGCTGAATAACACTGTTGATTACAGTTACGGCCTTTACGATCAGCCCACTACCGTCACGGATAAGCGCGGTAATCCAACCACGCGCGGCTACTACGCCACCACCAGTGCCGGTAGTGATACCGTGGCGGGTAAACTCTCCGAAGTGCGCGCTACCCTCAATGGCACACCCAATGTGTTGCTGGAAACCTATACTTACTACGCCAGCGGTGCGGCCTTTGGGCAAATTAAACAACGCATTGAATACATTGATCCATCCAACAGCGCTCGCCAGCGCATTACCGATTATGTCTATGAAGGCAACGGCATTAACCTGCAAAGCATGACTGTGAGCGGTGCCACGGTTGGCGGTTCCATTACCACCACCTATACCTACGACAGTCTGGGGCGCATGGAGACACAAACCCTGCAACGGCGCACCTCCGCCACCAATCCCGCACTGATCAACCTGACGACCACCTACACCTACGATAGCCTGGGGCGTGTCATACAGGTGGAAACCCCGCGTGGTGATATTCAGGAAACGGTCTATGACGATAACGGCAAAATCACCACCGAGCGGGTACGTTACTTAACCTCAACGGCGCGCCCCAACTGCGCCGCGCCCAGTGGTGGCTACGTGGTCTGCACCTACACACAAAATATCTATGATGCGGCAGACCGCCTGATCCAGACCACGGATATTCTGGGTAACAGCACCACCTTTGATTACGATGCCATGGGCAATCTGACCCAAACCACCGATGCCAACGGCCACAGCACCCGCTACGAATACGATGGCATGGGGCGGCGCACGGCCATCATCGATGCCAACGGCTACCGCACCGAATTCAAATACGACTTGGCCGGTCGGCTAATTGAAACCAAAGATGCTAATGGCCATAAAGTGACCAACACCTATGATGCCTTGGGCCGTTTAACCCAAGTGACTAGTGAAGAGGGCAGAGTTGTACAAACCCAGTTTGATGCCAACGGCAATCCCACCCACAGCATTGATGCCAATGCCGTGGCCAATGGCTCACACCCCAGAAATGATCAAAACGCCAGTATCTACCGTGAATACGATGAGTTTAATCGCTTGACCTTAGAGCGCGATGCCCTGAATGGCGATACCACCTACAGCTATGACTTGCTCGGTAATATCACCTCAATTACCGATGCGGAGGGTCAAGTCACGACGTTTGTCTATGACGATCTGGGGCGTTTAACCCAAACCGTTGACCCGATCATTGAGTCCGGCACCGATAAAACCGACCGTATCCTTATGTATGACCAGGCGGGCAATGTCCTTCTCACTGAAGACCGTACCGGCAGACAGCGCCGCCACACCTATGATGTGCTCAACCGCTTGACCCAGACGGATTATTTGCAGGACGGCAGTTACGATCAGTGGCAATACGATGCCTTCGGAGATTTAACCGCCGTCAGCAATGACGAGGTGATGTATGCCTATACCTATACCTCGCGCCATGAGCTGGCGAGCAAAACCGATAGCCGCTTAAGCAAAACCCTGAGCTGGACGTATGATCCGGTCGGCAATGTGCAAACCAAAACCGACTATCAAGGCGATATCACTACCTATCAGCATGACAGCACCAACCGCCTGGTGGCGATGCGCAATCCGGCCTATCTACAAGTCAGCTACCATTATGATGGCGCGGGGCGTTTGATCGACCGCATTCTTTCTAACGGTGCCAAAACCCATTATCAATACGATGATGATAATCGCCTGACGCTATTGCAAAACTTCACAGCGAATGACACCTTGGTTGAAAGACTGGCTTATTCGCATGATGAAGTGGGCAATATCACCCAAATCGCCAATAGCGTGAATGGCCGAACCGTCACCTACGGTTATGATGCGCTTTACCGTCTCACCAGTGCCGATAGCACCACCAACAGTGAAGACCGCACCTACACGTATGATAAAGTCGGCAATCGCAAGACCGAAACCAAAAACGGCACTACCTACTATTACTGCTATCACGCGACTAATTGCAGTGCGGGGCCGACAGGCAACCGCCTGCATAACATCAGAACTGGCTCACTGACTGGCGCACTGTTCCGTCAGTTCACCTATGATGATGCTGGACGTGTCACGCAAAAGCGCAACGGCAGCGGCTCAAACCTCTACACCGTCACTTACAACGGTAAAGGCCGTGCCAGCCAGATCAACAGCACGACCTTTGAGTATGACCCCAATGACTACCGCATCCGAAACGGTAGCAAGCTCCATCACCTCGAAGGTGAGCATTTAGAGGCGACCTATAGCTCCAGCGGTGTATTGGAGAAGAAATATCTGCGCGGCTCAGTGATTGACGAAATCGTGAACGGCTATTTCTACCATTCCAGTAATCCGAATGATTTTACCAATTACACCTTCCATCATGATCATCTTAATAGTGTAAGTGTTTTAACAGGACACAATGGCACTACGGAAGAAACAACCAGTTTTGATCCCTTTGGCGCTCCCACGTTGACTATTCCTAACTCTGGCAATGAGTTGCTTTATACAGGCCGTGAATACGATCAAAACACTGGGCTGTATTATTATCGAGCTCGTTATTATGACATCGATACAGATCGGTTTATCTCAGAAGACCCTCTGGGATTTGAGGCTGGTATTAATTTTTATGCTTATGTCAACAATAATCCCATTAACTTCAATGATCCAACTGGAAGAGTTATAGAGACAGCGTGGGATGTAGCCAATGTTGGTTTAGGTATCTATTCATTACAGGATAATATACGAAGTGGAAGCTATGGCTGGGCAGCATTGGATGCTGTCGGTTTAGTGTATGATGGAATTGCTACCGCTGTACCATTCTTACCGGCAGGGGCGAACGCAGGTCTTACTGCCTTGAGAGCGGGTAACGGAATTGCAGATGCTGCAAATATAGGCCTTGATGTAGCTAATGCAGCTCGATTAGCAGACAACGCTGCTCTTAATTCCACAGCCATTATTAATACTGGTTTGGATGCAGCTAGAGAAGGAACAAGAATTCACTATCAAGTTGGAGATGCTCTTAATGTAAGTGAATTAGGGACAAATGCTTTCAGAGGATCAAATGGTGCTGCAGGAATTCAGCCTGATCTGTACTGGCAAGGTTCGGGATTGTGGGCTGATCTGACAACAGCTGGTCAATGGACTAGACATACGAATAAATATAACGCTAGTTTTGGTGAAGGCATTCCTTTGATTTACGAGTTAGGGGAAGGTCTTACTAATACCTCTAAGATATATTCTGGTGCGGGCTCTTTGTTAACAGGAGCAGAAGCGCTTTCAAATTACTCTAGTGATAGCTTTGCTGGAGGTGGTTTTGTTTTGTATCCTAGTAAACCGAACACCAACATGATGTCTTCAGTGTACGCGAAGTAAAGCAATGAGCTACCACTTAACAATAGTTAGATCAAAAGGAAAGAAACAGGACTTAGTATCTGAGCAGGAGATATTCGATCTAATTAATCAGGACAGTAGGTATTCATTTGAGGATAAAGGAAATTACTTAAACATTAAGAAAACACCGAAATTTGGAGAAGACTATTATTTTATCTATCAGAATGGTGAGTTATGGATAAAAAATCCAGAGCCGGCTCATATTGAACAATTTATTGAGTTGGCAAATATATTAGGCGGAAGAGTAAGAGGCGATGAACTAGAAACATATAAGGCTGCAAATGAAACATATTTTCATCCAGATGATAAGTCACTTATAGAGCAAGCAAAACAAATATCTAGGTCAACTAAAAGAAGAAGAAATAAAAGACAAATTTTGATTAACGGCGGAATATTTGCATTTTTTCTAGTTTTAGCACTATTCGTAATAGTGCTTGGGAAAGAATAGTTATGTGCAATACTCCATTGAAATGATGTAAAGTTTTTTAATTTATGGCCTCAGTTTAGTATCTCAGATTGACACAAAGGCGGCTGCTCGATAGAGGTAGACTGTGTATTCACAACATGGCAGCACGAATTTTGTCTTGGTAGAAATAATTGGCGTCTTCCCGTGGCAGTTTTAATTGTAGTAGTTCAGACTTGAGCTGACAGTTACCGGCTTCGAAGACGCTATTGACTAGCACGTCAAATCGTTCAAGAACCTGTTCCCTCCCGGAACAGGTTCTTGAACGATTTTCAGCGGTTACATTTGTCAGGTCTAGATTAATCACTATGCGCAGAACAAGGCAATGTTGCGGACTCGCTTCGCTCACCCCAATTAGCGGCGTTCGAATGTCCGCTTGTGCTAAATATGGCGGCTATTGGGCGTAAGCCCTGCGGAATTTCCTGTCGTCCGCAATGTCGTCAAAGGGGTGGTTAAAGCTTTAAGAGCACGGACGTCTGCTTTTCAAGAAAGCAGACGAACCGCACCCGCCGAGTACAATTAATTGAGTACCTTACGAGGCTTTGGTCAGCGTATAGCATCCTGATCAAATAGCGCCGCCATTTTATCCATTAACACGATAGACGCATTATTTTCAAACTGACACCCTTCGTCGATATATTCCCATACGGTTGCATCGCTTTTCCAGCCGCCCTGTTTTTTGATCTGTTCAAAATCGACGCCTTCTCTCGCCGCTGACGTGGACAAACCTCGACGAAAACTATGGCTGCTAAGTTGCGACACAAAATCGAAATTGCATGCCGTACCTAGTGTTTTTAAAAGATCATTTATAGCGGAAGGGCCTAATGCATTTTCACCAAGCTGATCCCAGCGATTTATCGGTCTAAACAATGGGCCAGAGCTAATGCTCGAAAGTTCAATCCAGGCCTCGATGGCCTGTACCGGACAGGAGGATTTGTGTCCATACGGTAGTACACGCGTTCGCCCTGTACCTTCTTGATCAGTTTTGGATCGTGGAAATTTAATGATTAACCCTTCAGGCTCCCATGCGAGATTGGATATCTCGATTGATGTCAGTTCACTGCGGCGAAAAGCCCCAAAATATCCGGTCATTACTAGCGCAATGTCTCGGTGTTGTTTTTTCGATATAGGTAATTCGCGTAAGTATTTCACCATTTGAACAATGTGCTCAATACGCAGCGCTTTCGCCTTACGCTTGGGTTTCCCATGGGTACGGCGGATTCCCTCTGTGGTCTTTCGAACCAATGGGTCGAGGGTTGGATCGAGCATTCCTTGGTACCGGTGCCATTGGCTGATCGCTGTAAGGTGCAGATCTAGTGTTCGCGTACTCAGGGTTTCGGCTTTATCGACTAGATACCTGATCACGCTATTTCTATCGGTGGGTAGTCGGCCACCCCATTTTTCAAATTGTCGAATAGCAGATTGATAAGTCTTTCGAGTGTTGCTCGACGTGGCCGCGTGCACATAATTTTGAACGTGATTCGCACCGTTATTGGACGATGGGAGGGAGCTGCCGTTACGTAATAGGGGTGGGCTTAATATCTCTGAGTGATGATCATCCATGTTGGAGTCTTTTCTTAGTTCGGCGGAAATAGTGTGTTTCACAAGCGTATTACAGATCCAAGTGCTACCACAAGCACTTTAACCTACGATAAGGTTGATTATCAGTGGTTAGTATCATGAATTCAAGCGATCTTGAAACGAACCAATATAATGTTATATTACGTGTTATGTAATATGTTACTAAATAATCCGAGAGGAATCACCATGGCCCGTGCCGGAGTCACTTATCACGATATCGCTAAAGCCGCTGAAGCCATTAAAACGCAAGGCCAGGAACCCACGGTGGATCGGGTGCGCGAACACCTGGGCACCGGCAGCAAAAGCACCATCGCGCCATTGCTCAAGCGTTGGCGGTCAGACAATGGGGAGGCGGCCGATGTCAGTGGGCTGCCGAACGACCTCGTCGAGGTGGTAAAGTCCCTGCATGAGCGGGTACAGCAGATGGCCGACCACCGTATCGAACAAGCTCGCCAGGAATTCGAGACTTTAAAGGAAGAACTCCGCAAAGAGTTGACCCATGCCGACAACACCATGGCGCAACTAACTGCCCGACAACGGGACCTGGAGAACCAGACCGAACGGCTGAGCAAAGAAAAAAGCGAGCAAAGTCGGTCCCTGGAAGACGCGCGTGTCAGCCTGGCCAAGGCCGAGTCCCAGCGGGACGAAGCTGCTGCACGGATTGTTGAATTGAAGGAGAGCGTTGCGGAACTCAAACAAGAAAATAAGGATATCCGCGATCATTTCGAACATTACCAGCAGCGTACTGCCGAAGACCGCCAGCAGGAGCGCGAACAATTCCGTTCAGTTAACCAGGGGCTGAACGATCAGATCCAGGATCTGCAACACCGGCTCGCCCAGGCTGAGTCGAGAGCGTCAGAGCTGTTTGACGCCAATGTGCAGTTACAACGACATGCCGATGAATTAAAACGGGCCAATGGGGCGCTAAATAGCGACGTGAAGGGAAAGATAGAAGATGTCCAGAACCTGAAACACGAGCTTGAAGAAGCCGTGGCAAAGTGCCGGGAATACCAGCATCAAAATGATCATTTGGCGCAAAACATGGCCGTGCTCACCACTCAGAAAGCTGATGTTGATAAGCAAGTGGCCGTCTTATCCCAAACACTGGAGACCACAAAAACCGAATTGAAAACCACCCAGGATAAAGCGGCGCTTCTGATCGACGAGAATAAAGTCATTCTTCAGGAAAAAGCCGTGATCCAAGGTCAATTTAAACAGCTCCAAAGTTCGCTGTAGCCGGATGGATGTATTTTGAGCGCCCGGCAGCTTAATGGTGGAATCGTCGTAGCTCATCAAATTTGTCGGTTCTTCCACTTGAAGCTTCTGTGCTTCTTCACATCAAGGATCTTTTGCCAATGAATCTGCTGTCAATTTTCACAATATTTGTAATTACTGCGGTTGCCGAAATTGTAGGTTGTTATCTGCCGTGGCTGGTACTGAAACAGAACAAGTCGGTATGGTTGTTAATTCCTGCTGCGCTTTCGCTGGCGTTATTTGCGTGGCTGTTGACGCTTCACCCAACGGCGGCAGGTCGCACTTATGCTGCCTATGCGGGCATATATCTGGGCGTTGCTCTCCTCTGGTTGCGTATTGTTGACGGAGTGGCGCTCACCCGTTGGGACATCGCGGGGGCTTTGGTCGCATTGGTAGGGGTTACCATCATCGTTATACAGCCAACGGCCGGTTAGGCAAGGCGCCATAATGTTGAATAATATCAGCCGCTTATGCTCAAAGTGGCTAAATCCAACGCTTTTACCGGCCGGACCTCATGTTGTAATCACCCACCCAGAGGGCTTGATTAACTGCGGTGTATTCCTCACGTGAAGGCGCCAGTTCACGTCCCAGTAGTGCTTTCAACCAGAGCGGGGTGGGTTTTTGGGATTTCTCAAAGGGCCTCGCTCGGCCAGGGATCCGGCTTTTTTCCTGGTGCATGGGCATGGGTTGGCTCCGGTGAACAGTCGCTTGATGTGTCCACAGATTAATGCGAACATTTATTCGCATTCAATTCGCGTTTCGGATTATTTTGATTTATGCGCAAGAAGCCCAAGCAAAAACGATCACGGCAGATGGTTGATGCTCTGATAGAAGCCACAGCACAGACCATTATCGATAAAGGGTTGGATGCTGTTACTACCCATCATATTGCGGATGCTGCTGGGGTCAGCGTGGGATCCCTTTATCAGTATTTTGATGGTAAAGAAATGTTAATCGAAGCGTTGATGGACAAGTTAGCAAACGATATCGCCTCTCTTCTGGTTCAGCTACCCATGATCGAAGGCGGCAGTTTACGTCATAATGTGCAATCGATTATTGAATTTGGGTTCTCTGTATTGCATTCCCGTGATGGACTGTTTCTCGAATTGGTGAGCAATTGGAACAATCTGCCCACTGACAAAGTCATGGACACCCTTCAACAAAGCTTTATGGACTTGTCGCGGCTGTATTTCCTGAAAAATTACCAGCAAAATCCGATTGAAGATTTGCATGTCCGGGTATTTATAATCGTTAATAGCGTTTTGTTTAATATGGTTCGGTTTATCGGGCAAAACACCGCGTTGCTGACTCAGCAGCAAGTCGTGTCGGGGATGACGGACATGGTGGTGGGTTACCTGAACGCTGATCAGGATCCACATGGGGCCCAAGTCTTAACCCCGTAATAATTTACCAAAGATATCTGGACGTATTAGACTAACTTTCGGATACTTCCGGGGAGCACCCACTCCTTAATACGATGTGCAGCAGCAGTGACATGCGGGATGTCACCGTAAAACCAGCAAAGTAATGCGCCAAATTCTATATCAAGTTGAGATCTTCCTGGAGCCCCTATGAACACAGCCGTTTCATGTGACGAGGAGCAACGTCTTGCGGCACTTTACCAATATCAGATACTCGATACGCCCAGGGATCCTGCGTTCGATGAATTGACGGAGCTTGCCGCTGATCTGTTCGATGCCCCCATTGCAGTCGTTAACTTTATTGACAATGGCAGGCAGTGGTTTAAGTCAGAGATCGGTCTTGGTGTCCGAGAAACTCCGCTGGAGACCTCTTTTTGCGCGCACGCCCTGTTGCAGCAGGATATGCTGGTAGTCCCGGACACCCACACCGATGCCCGGTTCGCGAACAACCCCTTGGTAACCGGGCCGCCTAATATTCGGTTTTATGCGGGTGCCGTACTCAAGAATCCAGACGGTTATGCGATAGGTACACTGTGCATACTGGATTATCACTGCCGTGAGTTTAGTGAAAGTCAGCGCCGTACATTGAGAGTATTAGCCAATCAGGTCATGTCTCAACTCGAGCATCGCAAACTGTTATCCGCATCCAAATTAGCCAATAAGCAACTGTCGCGACTGAACGAACGTCTAGAAGCCCGGGATCGCGCCAACGCGCAATTTTTGGCGATGATTTCTCATGAGTTGCGTAATCCCCTGTCACCCCTGACCATGACGCTGGATTTGCTCAATATGAAGGGGCCATTTCCTGCAGACATCTCGTCCGCGTTCGCCACCATGAGGCGGCAGACAGACCATTTAATCCGTCTGGTGGATGATTTGCTCGACGCTTCGCGCATAGCGACCGGAAAAATATCCCTGGAAAAAAACTCAGTGGAACTTTCTGATATAGTCCGAAACAGCATCGAGATAGTACAGCCCGCACTGAAAGCAAAAGACCATAACCTGGTTATCGAACTGCCCGAAAGTGACCTGGTCGTCCATGGGGATACTGTACGTCTCACCCAGGCAATCACTAATTTATTAACCAATTCGGTTCGTTATACGCCTAAGGGCGGAGAAATCAGTGTGAGAGCCCGCGCCCTGGATACATTCAATATCCAAATCATGGTATCCGATAGTGGGCAGGGAATTTCCGACACCTATCTGGAACGCATTTTCGATTCTTTTGTCCAGGCACCAAACCCGAAAGAAACACGCGGCGGTCTCGGCATTGGCTTGCATTTGTGCAAACACATCATTCAAATGCATCGTGGAACGATAACTGCATCAAGCGAGGGGACTGGCAAAGGCAGCACGTTTACGGTTGTTTTACCAAGGGAAAGAAAAGAATTGGAATAAGGCGGCTGAAATTGACTTTACGATCCGGTGCCGTTACTCACTGATAACGTGAACAAAGTCATGCCGCGCGAAATAGTTTACAGGTTAAGGTTCGTCTCAAGTGAGTCGAACCACCTAAACCCAAGTGTTTTTAGATATCGTCAAGCCTCTGTAGAACTTACAAAGTCGTTGAGCGCTAAAAAGACTGCTTTAGCTGGTGTCCCAATGGCTGTGCCCGATCAAACCCGCATTATCCTTCTTGTCGAAGATGACGTCGACCTAAGGAACATTATGTCGCAATCGCTACAAGCATTGAATTACGGTGCCATAGTCGCGGAAAATGGGTTGCAGGCGTTGGCGTATTTACGTCAATGCGAAAGCCTGCCGTTTGCGATTCTGACAGATCTGATGATGCCGGTTATGGACGGCTGGTCAATGCTGGAAGAGCTTCGTAAAGATAACAGCTTTTCGAAAGTACCGGTTATTGTCGTGTCCGCAACCGCTGGCGACATGGATGCGGCGACGAGCGTGTCAGAATATTTGAGAAAGCCGATCCGGATTCATGAATTGTCGGCAGCACTCGAGCGCGTCAGCCCCCGCCGCGACACAACCTAACTCAAGCTGAAATATTCGCTTTCTCGCCCACGTATTGTGTTAACAAAGCTAAACCTCGATCCCTCAGCATCTTACTGTCTATCTGAGAAGGGTGGAATTTAGGGTTGTAATAGGCCAGATAGTGTTTACCCAGGTCAGCGAAAATATTGCGGTGTTTCCATATGCCTTTTAAGCGTTGTCCGACCGGGGACTTCGGTTTATCAAGCTGCTCGGAAGCGCGTAATAATTGCACCGTATGCAGGCTCGCAAAAAAACTGAACATCACTGTCGTAAATGCCATTTCAGAGGCGCGGGTCCAATAACTTCCCACCTGATCCTGATACACATCATAGGCTACCGCTTTGTGCTCGCTTTCTTCAATGGCGTGCCACATCCAAAGAGGCTTCAGGTTTTCGTCGATATCATCAATCAGCTCGGGATGCGCTAACAGCGTTTCCGCAAACAGCGCAGTAAAATGTTCCAGCGCACAGGTTTTTGCAAGCATGCGTTGAGGAGAAAAAAATTTCTCTTCTCGTGAAATACCGACCTTAGTGAACTTATCTACCTTATCGACAGGTATACCCTTACGGGTCATCATGTCGTTAAAGCTCTGGTGCTCCTTCCCGTGATGTGCTTCCTGCCCGATAAATGCTTTAACCTGCTTTTGTAATTCGGGATCGGTAATCCCCTTTTGAAAGTGGCGGACCGAGCGCATGAACATTCTTTCGCCTTCAGGAAAAGTGCCCGACAAGGCCGTCAGTATCATGGTGCGGAGCGGGTCATTCCCAAACCAAAAGGTAGGTATACTATCATCAAACTCGAAATCCATATGACGCACCGGAATTGCTTCAGTGCCGATACGATGGGTACTTGGATTGGCTGCGGCGGTCATATTCATTCCTCAATCTTTCAGTTCTGGATTAGCTTGGTTATAAATAGGTTGCTTACGTGCCAGTATAGGGAATACACAGGTCTCGGATACAGTCCGCTCGTGCTAAATAAAAGTCATATCGGGCCATGTGACTTAGGATATTTTTGATACATTTTTCATCATCAGGGGAGAGCAAAGTAATGGTTCGATGTCACGTGAATTCAGGCTCCACTGTTTTACTGCTGACACCCAACACGTCTGCAACACGGACCCAAACATTATGCTTTTTTGGCATCGTCAGCGGTATAACGTTGCTTATCGCATTGGTCTGGGGTCTGATGGGCGCCTGGATGGTGATGCCTTTTGCCGGGCTTGAAGTGCTGGTATTGATATTGGTCCTTCGCAAGGTACTCAAAGAGAGCCGCCAAATGCAGGTAATTACCATCGACCGGGAATCGATAAAAGTGGAAGAGGGCAAATCCCATCCGGAGCACAGCTGGCAGTTTGATAGGGTGAACAGTTACATCGACCTGCACGAATCCAATGTTCCAGCCGATGCCATTCAAATGAGCCTGGTTGATTCACAAAAAAATATAGAATTGGGTGTGTTCCTGAATCATCAGGATTTACAATCGGTTCGGGAAGAACTGCAAAAAGCGGGTATAGTAATTTGTTCCAATCGTTGGTGGGTATCCAGCTGAAAAAAAATCACTCAGATACAACCCCAGATAAAGATGACTATGGATAAAAATAAAAAAGCGCCGGATTTTTTAGCACATTGGAGGAACAAAAGTGTTCATCTCAGCGAAGAAATCCGCTGTATCGAGCCCGATGATGACCCGCGATCCCGCCATCAGAACAACCTGCGCAATCGCACAGCGGCACTTCAAACAAGTGTCCTGCATATCGAAGTCAGCGAAGTGGTGTTTTCTGAACCCACAACAATTCATGTTACCCCGTTCAGAGTAGGCTTCACTTTGCTGGTTTCAGCGACAGCATCAGTTGAATACGGATATGACGGCGATTTATCCCGGTCCTCCGGCACTGGAAATATCCTGTTGATGCTTCCAGGTAAAGAAATCAATGCCAGCCATTCAACGGGGAAGTTACGCACTATCACCTGTTCATTTGATCAGGACTACACCGAGCACATTCTAGGCCCCTTGAACACCATTTCGCAGGCACGCTTGCTTGACGCGCTGGACGTAAAAAGCCCTTTGTTGTCGGCCATTTTGTTACGCATGATGAATGAGGCTATGTACCCCGGCAATAAAAGCACCGAGCTGGTTAATGCGTTGGGGCACGCGATGCTGGTGGAGTGCTCTCATTGGTTATCTTCTGTTTCTGATAAACCAACAACAGAAAAACAATTAACTGCACAGGACTTTAGTTTGATTGACCGGTATATGTCAGACGCCAGCGGCAATTCCGTGACGGCATTAGAACTTGCTACTGCCTGTGGCTACAGTGAACGGCATTTTACAAAGATTTTCAAAAAGCAGACCGGTTGTACCGTTTCTGAATATGTTCGAGCAGTAAGAATTACCAAAGCAAAAGCACTTCTGCTGGAAACAGACCTGCCATTAAAGGAAATTGCATTCCGGTTAGGGTTCAGTACACCAGCGAATTTTTCCAATTCGTTCCGCACTGCGACCGGAATAACGCCAGCCAAATTCAGGAAATAGATTAACCGCACGGCAACCCGACACAGGGATGAATGGATAAAAAAAAGGCCGGTCGAAGGACGCCGGCCAGTAAAGGAAATTGGTATGTGATTAATTGCCTATGCCATAAATCATTGGGCCAAAACCAACGATTAACAAAGTGGTTCCCATCACCAGCAGGGGCAGGAACAAACGCTCGTGCCGGTAATAAAACGTATCACCTTCTTTCGAAGCAGCTACGGCTTCTTCTTCCCCCACCACCTGGCGGGTAAAGATGTGGCTCAGTGCAACCGGCGGGCTAAGATAGCCCAGTTCCAGCGCAACCAAACAAGTCATCCAGAAGTGAATGGGGTTGATGCCCTGTTGATATGCGATAGGCGCAATCGCCAGAGAAACCAAACCGACAGCTGCCATGGATTCCATAAACATCCCGATTAGTACGAACATCAGCATTAATGCGCCCATAATCAGATAGGGGCTCTCGATATCGTAGAGGAAGGTCGCCGACACGGCTTCGCCACCAAGGCTGGTAATAATCATGAAGGTCGACATCAGCATCAGTAATCCGCCAATATGGATTGAGGCATCGGTCATCGATTTTGTCAGTGCACCGGGAAGGTTGGGTATGCGTTCAGGTTCGTCATACAACGGTTTTTCTTTTGTTAGCAAACGCTCGAATACGATCATCCAAAAAATAATAACAGGCAGAATGATTGGAGCGGAAAACTGATCCAGGCGCGCGTCCAGCACCCAGAAATAGGCAGAAGCCACCAAAAAGAAAATGATCACATACGACATTAGTGGTCGGGCATGCCGTAGGGTTTTCGGTAGCGCTTCGCTGATAGGCGCAATTTTCAGAGGGTCTTTGCGGGTAATCATGGCATAAAATAAAAACACGACCCCAGTTAACAAGAATACCCTTACACCCCAGTAGAACAAATCATCGGTAACCACTTCTTTATTCAGGATGGCGACGATAATAACGATCAGGCAGGGGCTCAGCACGATACCGGAGCTTCCGCTCATTGCCGTCGTTGCCAGCGCAAGCTGGCGCCGGGTACCCACCTTTCTAAGTTCGCGATATACCACAGCGCCCATAGCAAGAATAATGATGGAGGACGCTCCGGTGTAGGCCGTGGGCAGAGCCATTACAGCAATGGCAACAAATGCCAGAACTTCCGGGGGCAGTCGCCAGGGTGTAAACAGGCTAAACACACGCTCACCGAGCTGGGTCTGCTTCAGCAACATGCCACACCATAAATACAGTGCAATATCTATATAAGTGCCGGACTGATCGAAGAAGGCACTGAAGTACAATGACAGTCCTGCCAGGTTGCCTTGGTTTACTATCACGATAAAGGCGAATAACAGCATTACGAAGGTGTACAGGGGAACCGACAATAATGCCCGCCCTAGGGTGCCACCCCTGGGCGCATCCTTGGGCATACTAAACAATTCTTTCAAAGACAGTAGAGCAAGAATAGTGGCACCAACGGCCATTCCGTTAACAATTTCAGGATTACTGGTCTGTATCTCTGACGCCATGATATTGGAGCGGAACTTCCAGGCTGATACTGCCAGTGCAGTGTTGGCGATAAACTGAAGAGTAAGTGAAATCTGAAAATCCAGCTTTGCCACCATCGGACGAAACCCGATATGGTGTCGCTGCATGGTCGCCACAGCGGCAGAGATGAATAACAAAGCTAATAGCAGGACCGTTTGCTTGTCCGTTGAGAAGATACTGGCTTCTGAAAATTTGTGTTCGATCGCACTGAACACCAGCAGAGACGGCGTTACTTTATCGCGAAATTCCGCAGCTCTTGCATGGGCCCGTTGACACTGGTGAAGCTGGTTTTCTAACGAGCTCTGAGCTGATGCCCTGTCAAATTCCTCGTCAAACAGATCAAAGTCACCGGCAGAAGCCCCGGCTTCTGCCTCTAACTTATCCAGGCGTTGTTGAATATCTATGTTCGGATTGCATTTCGGTTCGGGGATGTCGCCCCGCAGGACAAAATAGTCGTCCCAAAGATAGGTTCCGAGTTGAGTGACTTGCCCGTGGACACTTTCTCCTGTTCGGGCAAAGATGATAAAAATCAAAAGAAACAGAATAGCGATAATAGGTAATCGCTCTAAAAAACTTGCCTTTGTCAAAGTACTACTTTCCGAGGTTAATTCATTCACAGCAATTACCGTATTATTATTCTGTTATTCGGCGTCTGGGGAGGTGCATTCCGCCAGGGTGGCGTCTTTCTTACAACGAATTTTACGCAGCAGCGTTAACATTTTGGCATCGTAAATGTTATCGTCGCGAAACGAGATGCGGATTTGTCTGGTCTGAACGCGATAGTCTTTCTGTGCTTGTTCACCTAGCGGAATCCATAGATCTTTGGGGATTTTTTCTTCGGCCTCACGTACAAACTTCAACGTCTGATCAAAGTTTTTAACAAAGTATTCACGGGATTTTTGCGCAAAACCTTCCGGCAATTTACTAGTACGTCCGACGAATTGAGTGTTGCCCTGCATTACCGGGTTCTCAAGAATACCGCCGTTGGGCTCCAGTCCCTTGTGCAGCTCCATCATGTCATACACAAAGGCAGGAGCACCGGTGATATCAATCGCTTTGTTGTTAAACTTTTGAAAAATATTAGTCAACGTTGAGGACACCGGTGTCATACCCAAATCCACAACCAGTTGTCTCATTTCCGGCATGGTATCCAGCACCGCCATTTTCTTACCGGCTAGATCTGAAATATTTTTTACGGTTTTGTCATTCGTGAAAATAAAGACAGCACCTGCGGGTTGAATGCCGATAATTTCATAGTCACCGTTGCGCATGTACTTAGCGGCAGAAGGCTTGGCTAGCGTTTGCAGAACTGTTTCCAGGTGAGCGTATGTAGGCATGGAAGCCGGCGCGTCCAGCGTACCGGTGAATTTGTTAAAAGCGCGTGCTTGCAGACTTGGCATATTTGCGATGTCGCAGGTACCGGATTTCAATTCTTCTGCGACGATTTTATCGTTTACATAAGATTTCATTTCCAGTTTTGCGCCCCAGTTGAGGGCGGCCGCCTGATAATCCAGGAGTGCCTGATGTTCAGGGCCACCTTCGCCCATAAACATAAAAGCACACATTTTAATGGGTACCGGCGCGGCGGCCTGGGCGGAGGAGAGTATCAAGCCGGCGCCAAGGCCGGCTACTATTTTTGAAATATGGTTCATTATTCTTGTTTTCATTGTATATCCCTCATTGTTACTGACATCAGATCATCACAGTAGGTCTTCAATATCCATAGAATCGTCGGAGATGACTTGGTCATCCCAGAAAGTACCGAATTTGCCGAACGGTGTACGCTGACCGGTATGCGCCGTCCAGAGTTTATCCGAAATCAAGCGCAACCCGCGGGTGGTCATTTTATCTAACAGGTTTAGATCCGGATTAGGGGGAGTTTCTTCAATCATTTCAACGTGTTTGCGGATAACCTCTTTCACCGCTGCTTCGTCACCTTGGGTAACATACATTGCTGCTTCGACCAGATGTACCATGCGTACACCTTCTTCTTCCCCCGCGCGTGCCGCCTTTTGCAGGCGAGCTTTGCCCAGTTTTACCGCGTCCTCATCTCCGTCCAGATTGGATTTGCTGATATCAACTACCGCAAGAATCGCATCGGGCAGCCCCCAGAATTTATCACTGTTAACACACTTCAATCCTTCCAGTGCTTTGGGCATTACGTCAAGAGGAACCCCAGCAACGCCGCCCACGGCCAAATCCATTTGTACTGCCTGCAATGCGCCAAACATTCCGAACAGATAAGCCATTTCTTCATTGTCATCGGCAAAGTCAGGGCACTCCTTTCCGGGCTCACCAAAGTAGCGTACTGCAGCCTGGTATCCAAAATACTGACGCTCTGCTGACAACGCGGTCCAGCGCTTCTGCATCGTGCGGGCGTCCTGAGCGGTGGTTACATCGTCTTTATGCATGGCACGCAGAAAACGCAGCTCTTCCTGCTTGGCTTTTTCATCCGCACACATGCCGGATGCCAGTGTTACCATCGGGATCATGGGGTCGATATTGGGACCCATAGGATAGGTCATCGCTGCCATCCCTTCGCCCATTGCACACATGATGTCTGTATCGTTGGAGGCCATGAACCAGGGGCTCATGTATTTGTTACCAAATGAAACCATGCCACTCGCCGCCATATCGCGTACGGAGCAGCCGGTGATAGATACCGCAAGCGTTGCTGCGGTCATGACGCTGACCCAGTTCTTAATTCCCATCGGAATACATTCCCTCTCATTTAAGTTTTTTATTTTGTATTCTTATTTTTTATGCGCCCGTTTTTTACCTAAACTGCTTCTTCTAATGCTGCAAACAGTTGGTTGTTTTATCCATTGAATATCACGGGTCGTTTTTCTAATTCAACAACACTGGTCGCTATTATGGCGTGTGATTTCTCCAGTTTCAACGAGTTTAGACGATCTTTACCGAGCACAGCTTTCGATTATCGTGGTAGATCGGATGCCGGTAGTGCTGATAGCATTAGACACTAAATAGACTAATTTGCTCACGACAGACGTTCGATTTAGGACTGAAGTCGTTATAAGAACAGGCAATCCTCCCAACATCAAAAAGGTGGTTTAGACGTGAATTCTCCCGCAGCTCTGATTACCGGAGCAGGTACAAGGCTCGGTAGTTTGTTTGCAAGGCACATGGCTGCACTGGGCTATGATGTGGCAATTCATTGCAATTCTTCGCAGGATGGCGCAAAGCAGCTGGCGCGCGAGCTGCAGAGCACGGGCAGACAATGCGAGGTGTTCAGTATGGATTTCAGTGAAGCGTTTGACGCCGACGAATTTATATTGCAAGTGCAGGCTCGCTTTCCGGGTCTTGAATGCATCATCAATAACGCTTCAGCCTATGAAGCGGCACCAACGGCAGGCACCAGCCGGGAGTTACTCGAAGCCCAGTTTCGTGTGAATTTGGTGGCGCCTTTTTTGTTAGCCGGGAGCTTTAAGCGTTATTGCGGCCAGGGGCAGGTAATAAACATTCTCGACAACAAGATTGCCTATCATCAATATCAATACGCGGCGTATCTTTTATCAAAAAAATCATTAGCTGATTTCACCAAGATGGCAGCCTTGGAATTCGCCCCGGAAATTCGCGTCAACGGCATTGCGCCTGGCGTGACGCTGCCTGGAGAAACAAGAGGTAATGCCTATGTCGATTGGCGCATAGCCGGGATCCCTCTGGGTAAGAAAGGCAGCGACGAACAGCTAACCAACTCGCTTAGCTACCTTCTGCAAAATGACTTCCTTACCGGGCAGATACTTTACGTTGATGGTGGCGAGTCGGTGAATCAGGTCGGCAGGAATCATGAAAATTATCCGGGTTCGGCATGATGGTGCGGGTCATTGTCTCAGTAGGCACCAATATTGATCCCGAGCGGAACCTCAACAAATGCAGGGCCATATTGGATACCGAAGTGGGCATATTGGGAGAGGCTGAGGTAATTCAAACAGCACCTGATGGTTATCAGAACCAGCCGGACTTTCTTAATGGCGCTTATTTGCTTAGTACAGATAGGCCCTACGATGAATTCAACCAATACCTGAAAAACGTCGAAGAACGTCTTGGTCGGGTCAAGGGGCCTATTAAATCAGGGCCCCGCTGTATTGATCTGGATATTATCATCTGGGATAGCCAGGTGGTCCACGACGACTACACACAAAACAAACACTACGTGGTGGTGCCGGTTAATGAGTTGTTAGAACAACACGCTATAGAGCTGGCTACATGAAGCTGCTCGATTGTGAAACGATTCAACCTGCAATGCTTCGTTCTGCAGACGATTTGCGAGAGGAGAGCGGGTATCCGGTGCTGGCGTTGGATATAGATAGCCTAGCTGCACTGGACGAAGAGTGGGTGAATAAACTCAGGCAGTGGAGCCGGCAACAACCCTGCGCGGTGATCGGTGTTGGCTCATCGGATAGCCCGGTGGCACACTGCGTAGACTCGATCGTTGATGGATCCGAATTCAAGGCAATGCTGCGCCGTATTGCCGCCAACCCACAGGCTACGTTGGTGTTGGTTCAGGTATTGCGGGCTATTGAAGACCTGGCACCGGAAGACGCGTTGATGGTGGAATCGCTTGGCTACGCGGCGTTGCAGTCAGGAGACGAATTCAAGCGCTGGTTGACTCACTATCAAGCCCGGCTCCTAACGCCCCCGGTTCCGGAAAGTGGCCCGCCTGTTTTAGTAACACGAAGCCAGGCACAGCTTTCAGTAGTGCTCAACCGGCCCCTGAATAACAATGCATTTTCAGTGGAAATGAGGGACGCTTTGGTGGAAGCATTCGAGCTGGTGAATCTGGACGACTCGTTACACCAGGTCAGTGTTTTCGCGAACGGACGCTGTTTTTGTACTGGGGGAGAGCTAACAGAATTTGGCAAAGTTGCTTCGCCTATTGCAGGGCACCTCATCCGGTCGCAGCGTTCGCCAGCGAAATTCATAATGTCTTCACCGGAGCGGTATCATTTTCATGTTCACAAAGCCTGTGTCGGAAGTGGCGTTGAGCTTCCAGCTTGCGCAGGGTATTTTACAGCGTCAGAAAAAACCCTGTTTTGGCTGCCTGAGTTGTCTATGGGGCTGATTCCGGGTGCAGGGGGTTGCATCAGTATTTCACGCAGGATAGGACGGCAACGAACGGCCTATCTCGTAATTATGAATAAAAAAATCAATGCTCAAACAGCGCTGCAGTGGGGTCTTATCGACGCCATTACGGACGAGATAGACAAATAATCTTAGGGCCGCACAACAAGTCAGTATGTTACACACCTGCCGTCAGTTCCCGGCTGGTTACGATGCATTGCCCCACATTCGGTATGCTCAATAACTCCCGTCAGGATCGGTTTGATCATAAATTGAAATCCAACATTCAATAACATTTTCACAATAATCAATATCAATACATATAGACAGGCGTAGACGAACCCCGTTAGTGTGTTTAGTGAAACTGTCTTGTGGTGCTGAACAAACCAACGCAAATTCAGAACAAAAATAATTTAAAATAAATTATCAGGTCCCCTGCATGAATAAGAAGAAGCACACCCGTCTATCTATTAGAGCCAAATTATTTGCCGCCTCCATCGTATTCGTTCTGCTGTTTAGTGGCTGCAAACAAACCGTTCCCGATGAGGGCTTGGTACCGGGGATACCCTGGCTGTTAGGTTCTACAATGTTCCGGCTGCATGATTTCGGCTATGAGAAGGCTGAGTACTTTATCAAGGGAACAGCCCAAAGTTATGTCAGTGCTGAGCCGCTTACCAGCGACGGTAAGTGGAATGTTGAGCCTGCTGACGAAGCTGATTTCAGGACGCGGATTGTCGTTTATAGACCGACTGATCCGGAGAAATTCAACGGCACGGTGATTGTAGAGTGGTTTAATGTTAGCGGCGGAACCGAAGCTTCTTCTGAATGGATTATGGCCCACACCGAGCTGTTAAGAAGTGGTTATGCCTGGATTGGTGTGTCTGCCCAAAAAGCCGGTATCGATGGGGCAGGGGTGACCGTTTTACCTATTTCCCTTTCATTGAAGAAGCTGAATCCTGCTCGATACAGCACATTGATTCACCCCGGCGACCAGTATGCGTATGATATTTTCCGCCAAGTCGGTAAGGCCATAGTGCAACCGCAAAACTTCAACCCGTTAGGGGAATTAAAACTTGAACGCGCGATTGCCTCTGGTGAATCACAGTCAGCCGATTATATGATGACCTACATTAATGCGATTGCACCGCGGGAAAGAATATTCGACGCTTACTATATACACAGTCGTATACACGGTTCCGCACCACTGGCTCCGGAGCCGGATGCGTCTGACTTGAATTTTGAAACCCGTGATACGGTAAGAGTGCGGGACGACCTGGATGTGCCGGTGATGATGCTGCAAACCGAAACCGATTCCACTGTGCTGGGGGCGTATCTTGATAGTCAGCCGGACACAGATATGTTCCGTGTCTGGGAGGTAGCAGGCACCGCGCATGCTGATCGCTATGTGGGTAATCTTGGTCTTTACGATACAGGCAAAAACCCTTCTGTAGCGAATGTTGCCGAGACCCGCTATGCCGTTCCGGTGATTCAAAAGTGTGGCAAACCCATTAATTCAGGACCACAGCATTTTGTTGTAAAAGCATCTATTGCGGCATTGGATAGCTGGCTGCGCACCGGGGTCGCTCCCACCCCGGCAGACCGGTTTGCCTTTGATGAATCCACTGCTTCGTTTATTCGGGATGAATTCGGCAATGTGTTAGGTGGCATTCGCACGCCTTACGTCGATGTTCCTATCGCAACTTTGTCAGGCGAGGGGCAGGAAGGAGATCTCTTTTGCAGACTGTACGGCACCACTAAGCTGTTTGATGAGGCTACACTGAGCACGCTTTACCGCGATCATGAAGCCTATGTTGATGCGGTAAGTGCTTCTGTGGATGATGCTGTGGAAAAGGGGTTTTTACTGCAGCCAGACGGCGAGTTAATCAAGGCTTCAGCCCAGCAATCGGAAATTGGTTTACCCTGATCGCGCTTTGATCCCGACTGAATATCGGCGTCCCCTTGCTAATCACCAAGCGGACGTCGTGACTATTTAAACGCACTCTGGCGATTTCCCAAGGGCATGACAGCAAGCACAAATCGGCGCTCATTCCGGGCTGTATGCAGCGTACCTTTCCCGGTGTTTCCAGGGAACCAAGAAATAATGCCAGGGCCTGTTCCGGACTCAGCGCTTCATTGCTTCCGAGTGATTGCCCCGAGGAAGTCCGTCGTGCAACGGCAGTACGCATCGCTGTCCAGGGGTCAGCCGATCCGAAAGGGGCATCAGAGCTTCCTGCTAATGGAATCTTTCGTTGCAAAAATGTTTGGCCTCGATATAGGGATTGATGCTCAGTGACATCGATTTCACTCAGATAAGTGTCGCCTTTTTCCAGGATGAAATGCGGCTGGGTAACCACAGTCACACCCGACTCTACGATCCTATCCAATAAATATTCCGGTGTCACAGACCCGTGCTCGATACGGTCACCGGAAATCGGGCCAGCTTCTTCAAAAGCAGCAAGGCTGAACATTAGCTCAACTTCAGTGACGCAATGAACAGCAATGCTTACTCCCGCTTGATGGCTGATCGTAATACGTTCTACCAATTCCTCTAACGAAGGCAACCGATTCTCGTGGAGATGGACTTTAACGGGGCCGGGGGTAATCTCGGGCGCCAAAGTGCTTTCAAAAGCGCAGCGCCGTGCTAGTTGAACCTGCTGGAGGATGGTGTTCTTGGATTTCAGATTCTGAAACAACTCAAACGCATCTTGATCGTTGGAGGGGGTCATATCCGAGAACCCGGTAATTCCGTAGGATGCCAGCTTTTCACTGGCCTGCTTGACCGGGGGCAGGCGACGGCCAATCAAACTGGCCAACTGTTGATCTGCGTCGTAAAATCGGCCAGATTGAAGACCGTCTACCGGGATTGAAACAGCGCCCTCTTTACTGCGTAACGCGTTCCTGATAATTGCGATGCCGGCAGAATTAAAAATCCATAAACGTCCGCTGCGGTGCTGAATTCTAATGGGCCGGTCGGGTCCGTAACGGTCTAGCCAGCGGCAATCGATCTCACCAGCCACAGTTTCGTGATACCCATATCCTCGTAACCAATGCGCTCCCGCAGCCTGCTGTTGCAACAGAGTAACCAATTGATCCTGATTTTTAACCGCGGCTGTGCCGCAATCGATTGATGCCAATGAAGCTGCGTAACTGAGGAAGTGTATATGGTGATCGTTAAGACCAGGAAGCAGGGCACTACCGCGGGCGTCTATCAGGAGTTCATCAGCCCGGCGCTCAAGCTGGCCCATAGCGCTTATGATGCCACGCTCGATGCGCACATCCTGCAACCCTGTCTGGTAGATTTCGGCGTCTTTAATCAACATGTATAGGGGCGTTTATTTAATAAGTTAGTTTTGCCTGGCGACCCAGGCACAGTAGCTTTGATCAAGCTAGCACAGTTAAAATTCGACGTCAGTTGCTGCGTGTCAGTTTTAAGTTAATGAACCATGATCCAAAGCGCTGAATATCGCTTCATTATGCTGACCCGGCGATGCGCAATACGAGGTTGGCAGCCGGGGACCAGCGGCAAAATATTGACTCAGGTTATTGCTGTTCCGGGACCATTGCCGACAACTTTGCAGCACAGCTTCACGATTCGAATGGAGTTCCTGGTGGAGACAGTAGGAAACCGTATCAAATAGAGAAACGGACAACATGGCATTGCCTCCCGCCAGATGGCTGCGCCAACCAGCTAAAGCCCCCTGGATACCGGTTAAGGGGTCCGCAATAGCATCGCCTACGATCTGGTAATCTCCCGTTGCTTCGAACATTACCTGGCTGAGCCCTGCCGCTGCAGCGGCATCGTCACCAAACCCGATCCGATCCTCCTGCCCTCCATTTCTGCCATACCCGGTAATGCTCAACCAAACCAGTCCTGGTTGTGTTTGTGCCAACTGTTCAGCAAAAATCCCCATATTGCGAAGCGCTCTTGGCCTGGAGGCTTCAATCACAATATCGGCGATAGCGATCAGCTGTTTCAGCCGCTTGATGCCGGCTTCCGTCTTAAAATCCAGAACCACAGACTCCTTGCCCTGATTCAGCAAATGATAGAAATCGGCTAATCCGCGGCGGGCACCGTCAAGCCGATTCAAGCCTTCCACCTTAATCACACGACAGCCAGCCTGCTGCAGGAGATACCCGCAAAGGGGGCCAGCCCAAAGCGAAGACAGATCCAAGACCACCGGCGGGCCTGCTTTTCGTCTGGTGGCAGGACCGGAAATATCGTGGAAGGGCTGACGATGGACCGGTTCTGAGGGGGGCGGTGGCAGTTGGTCCGCGGTCGCTACAGCCATCCCAAGCAAATGCGCCTGCGCTAATAAGTCGGCAGCGTTCAGCTGGCGGCAGTAATCAGCCAGTGTTGACCAGTCACCGCGCTTAATGGATACGTGATCTCGCCACGGCCCAAGCCAGGCGGGCAGCAGCTCCCAATCCAGATCTCTGGGTAAATTGACCGCCAGCACTCGGTCCGCACAAGACAGCAAGCGGCAGCTACTAAGCGCAAGGTGAGGTGACTGCGTAGCGAGTGAATGTAACAGCCTGCGTTCATAGAGTAAGTCGGAGCCAGAAATACGACAGTCTTTAATGTCCGTTAGCTGGATGAATTGAGTTAATGCACGATTGGCGCTGGCAACAAGGGGCAGGGTATCTGCAGATTGTTTCCGGTGAGTAATATCCTGAACCATGGAAAAGGGTGGGCCTGCCCGCTGGGTTGAATGTGTATGCCATGCACAAGCTAAAGTATCCCTAATTCGCCTGCAAGTGGTTTCAACTCCGGCCTCTGGGCAGGGCAGATTGTGATACGCGCGGTTATCATTTATTTGTCCGGACATATTATGTTTTAAGGTTTCAAAATGCCGAGTAAAGCGGATATACTTCAAATAAAGTAGGGTTCTAAAGAAAATATATATCCGGACATATTTTTCGGTTGTTGAGCGGTTATAGTATACATTGCGGCAACGATTCGTTATGTTTAAAGCTGCGGGTATTTACCTAACGGTACCAGCCTCACGTGTCGGTTGAACAAATAACAAAGATAAATAGGGGAAATCCAATGGCAGACTTGAGATACGATGATCGCGTAGCGGTAATTACCGGAGCAGGCAGGGGATTGGGTGCGGCCTACGCCAAACTTCTCGCCTCACGCGGAGCGAAGGTGGTAGTGAATGATCCCGGTGTCAGCATGTCAGGCGATGGTGTTGATAACGGACCGGCCCAACAAGTGGTAGATGAAATTAAAGCTGCTGGGGGCATAGCGGTTGCTAATACCGATTCCATCGCCACACCCGAAGGCGGAGAATCACTTATCCGGACAGCAATGGATCACTATGGTCGCATAGATATTCTAATCCATAACGCCGGTATCGTTCGCCGCGCCCCTCTACGTGAAATGTCCTATGAAGATTTTGACAGTGTGTTAGATGTGCATCTGCGCGGAGGCTTCCACGTTGTGCGCTCAGCTTTCCCCCATATGTGCGATGCCGGGTATGGCCGTATCGTATTAACCGGTTCAATCGGCGGCCTGTACGGTAACCGTGATGTCGTTAACTATTGTACCGCCAAAGCGGGGCTCATCGGTTTGTCGAATGTGGCCGCGATCGAAGGCGAAGAACACGGCGTTAAATGCAATATTATTCTTCCCGCTGCCGTTACCCGTATGGCGGACGGTTTGGATACCAGCCAATACCCGCCAATGGACCCGGAACTGGTTGCACCCGCAGTGGCCTGGATGGCACACGAAAACTGCACCATCACCGGCGAAATGATGACGTCGATTGCCGGCCGCATTGCCCGGGCATACGTAGCAGAAAATGCCGGCGTTTATCAACCGTCCTGGACCATTGAGCAAGTGGCAGAACAGATTGACGCCATTCGTAATACCGAAGAACCCTTGATATTTTCTCCGGTTCCAAGTGGCCATGTTGATCATCTGCGTTACAGCTTTACTATGGCTTCCAAGGGTTAGTCAAAACAATTATATATGAGGCTTCAATAGCATGACTGTAAAAGTGTACGAACGCATTCTCGACCTGCTGGAAGCAGAAGGAATCAACTCGTTGTTTGGCATTCCGGATCCGGGCTTCATCCACATGGCTATGACCGCCGAGCAACGGGGATGGAATGTCGTATCTCCCCACCACGAACAAGCCGGTGGTTTCATGGCGGATGCCTGGTCGCGTATGAGCGGTAAACCCGGCGTCTGTTTCGGCACACAGGGCCCCGGAGTATCCAATCTTGCAGCGGCCATGATCGTAGCGGCAAAAGAAAACTCGCCCACTATCTTTTTTGGCGGCCAGCGCTCACGGGTCGCATATCAGCGCGCCCGCAGAGGCCGTATACAATACATTGATCAGGTCTCAAACTTTAAGCCGATGATGAAGTACGTCGGTATCGTGGAAGAGCCCGATCAGTGTGATGAAATTGTACGTGAAGCCATTCGCCAGGTTACCTCCGGGAAACCGGGGCCGGCTTACATAGAACTGCCCTTGAGCGTTATCCACGAAACCTATAACTGGCCGCCGGTTATGGCACCGGAAAAATACCGCTTGGTGGAGCAAGCCGCCAGTGAGTCAATGATTTCCCGCGCTATCGAATTGATCACCGCTGCCCGCAACCCGGTATTGTTGGTGGGGCAGGGTATGTTTACCTCCCGTTCGCACCAGGTGGTAGGTGAGCTGGCGCAACTGATGGCGTGCCCGATCCTGCAAACGTCAGGTTGCGCGATGGTGATTGAAGGCATGGAAGATCGTACATTCGCTTATGGCTTTTCGCCGGCGGGGCGCGCAGCAGCAGACGCTTCGGACCTGTGTATCGCAATCGGTACCGAACTGGGAGAGCCAGTCCATATGGGAATTGGACGCCACTGGGAAAACAACGACGCAAACCGCAAATGGATACAGATCGAGCGGGATGCCATGGCATTGAATGTGAACCGGCCTATCGATGTACCCTTGGCAGGGGACATACGCGATATCGTGCCGCAATTGTTGGAGGCGTTAAAGGACAAACCCCGAAAACCATCAGCGGAGTTTGAAACCTGGAAAAAGCAGCAAAAAGAATGGAAAGCCGAGTTGCTGGAGTCGGTTCCCAAAGGCGGCGAGCTGGTGCATCCGGCTCGGTTCATTGTCGAGGCTACGAAATCGATTCCGCAGAATGCCATTTACGCGGCCGACGGCGGATCAGTTACTATTTTTGGTTGGACCTATTCGCAATACCAGCCTCGCGACTTGGTTTGGAATCAAAATACCGGCCACTTGGGAACCGGTTTACCTTATGCCATCGGTGCCGCCATTGCCGCCGGCGGCGAACGTCCGGTAGTGCTGGTCACCGGCGATTCGTCGTTCATGTTCCACATCGCTGAGTTGGAAACCGCGGTACGTAAAAAGTTACCAATCATCTGTGTGGTGGGCTGCGATTATTCCTGGGGTCTGGAAGTGGGCTGCTGGCGGAAACAAGTTGGGCCGGATTCACCGGAAACAGAAGCCCATTGGGGCGACTGGGTTCGCTTCGATCAGATAGCGAAAGGGTTTGGCGCACACGGCGAATTCGTTGAACGTGAAGAGGATATCGCAGCGGCAGTAGAACGAGCTATTGCAAGCGGAAAGACATCTGTCATTCAGGTGCCGATTGACCCTGACGCCAATGCGATGGACGCACCTAACTACGAAGAATTTAAATCCTGGTATACAGACTTTAAAGCAGGCTACGGCGCCGACGCTGAAGATGCTTACTAATTAAAACAACTAAACAAGAGGAACATTCGATCATGGGCGTAAAAGTTTACGAACGCATACTGGAACTTTTCGAAGCGGAGGGTATTAAGACTCTCTTCGGTATTCCTGATCCTAACTTCGTGCATATGTTCGTTGCGGCCGAAAAGCGGGGCTGGAATGTGGTCACGCCCCATCACGAACTCGCCGCCGGTTTCATGGCTGAAGGCTATGCGCGCATGACGGGAACACCGGCTTTGTGCATTGCGACTCTGGGCCCGGGGATTGCAAATACCGCCGGTGCCATGATGTGTGCAAAAGTTGAAAACTCACCGGTTATCTATATCGGTGGTCAACGTGCGCGGGTCACCGAACAGCGGGTTCGTCGTGGTCGTATTCAGTTTGTGAAACAGGAAGCCCTGTTCGAAAATTCAGTCAAGTACAGCGCCAGTATTGAATACGCCGATCAAACCGATGAAATCATTCGTCATGCCCTGCGGGTATGTCAGTCCGGCACGCCAGGTCCTGTATATATTGAATATCCGTCTCATGTCATTTTGCAAGATCTGGATGTGCCGCCTGCGTTGCCTCCGGAAGACTACCGTTTGGTGAAGCCCGGTGCAGACGGTGAAATGGTTGCAAAAGCAGTTGAGCTAATTAAAGCAGCCGAAAACCCGGTGTTGCTGGTGGGCCATGCAGTACAGTGTTCCAGAGGTGGGCCTCAGGTAAAAGAGTTGGCCGAGCTGATGGGCTGCCCGGTGCTGCAGACTTCGGGTGGCACGGCCTTTATCGAAGGCATCGAAGAGCGCACATTCCCCTACCTGTTCGCAGAAGTGGCTGATGAGATTGTGGCGAAGTCCGATCTGGTGGTGGCCATCGGTACTGAAATCGGTGAACCCTCTCACTATGGTAAGGGTTATCTCTGGGCCGAAGGAAAAGTGGATCGTAAATGGATCTATGTTGAGCTTGATCCCCAAGCCATCGGCGTAAACCGTCCGATTGATGTGCCGTTGGTTGGAGACTTGCGTACTGTAGTGCCGCAGCTTTCCGCGGGCCTGAAAGACAGTCCACGCGCGGAAGCCCCTGATCTTCAGCGCTGGATTAAAGAAGATCAGGAAAGACTGGCTAAACTTGCTGAGCAGGATTTTTCTACCGAAAGCGGCCGTGTCCATACGGGTCAATGGGTGGTTGAGGCGACCAAAGCCTTTCCTAAAGACGGTATTCACGTTCGAGACGGTGGTTGTACCGTAATCTTTACCTGGACTTATCTTCAGTGCAAACCTCACGATGTTATCTGGAACCAGAACTTTGGTCACCTAGGCACGGGCTTGCCCTATGCAATCGGGGCTTCTGTAGCAGAAGGGCGAAACCGCCCTGTTTTGTTTACGACCAGTGACTCTGCATTCCTGTTCCATATTGGGGAGCTTGAAACGGTAGCGCGTCTTGAATTGCCTATGGTCATCGTGGTGGGAGTGGACAATTCCTGGGGACTGGAAGTGGGTGTCTACAAGCGGACTTTCGGCCACGGCAATACAACGGAGCCGGGTGTACATTGGAATAAGAACGTGCGTTTCGACAAAATCGCTGAAGGCCTTGGCTGTGAAGGGATGTATGTTGAAAAAGGCGAAGATCTTAGTGCCGCAGTAACGGCTGCCTTCGCCAGTGGTAAGCCTACGGTTATTCATGTGCCTATCGATCCGGTGATCAACCACGGAGGCAATGAGAATAAAGATACGCCAAATTATGACCGCTTCCGAACTTGGTATGCAGAAGGGCAGCAGTAGGTAATACAACGCCTTTACCCAATAAAACGCCAGCTAATATGCTGGCGTTTTATTGGGTAAGATAAGGGAAGATAAAATAGATAGTTCGAATAGTGAATTAACCGAGACGCTATGAAATTTTAACGACCTTTCCATTCCGGCTTACGTTTCTGTGCAAAAGCCCGTGGTCCTTCTTGTGCATCTTCACTATTATAGCAATATTCCGAGGCGCCCCTAGCCGCTGCCAGTCCTGCAGAACGACCCATCTCCGTTGCCAGCATAACTGTCTCACGCGCGGCTTTCACTGAAAGGGGAGCACCATCCAGAATTTCAGCCGCCAGCTCAAGTGCTGTTTCCAGCAGGGATTCCGGTTCAGTTAAACGATTTACCAAGCCGATTTCGTAGGCGCGTTGGGCGGTGATCGGTTTTCCAGTCAGTAATATTTCCATCATGATGCGCTGCGGGATCATATTGATCAGTGGAGCCGCCCAGGGCGAGCTTCTCCCGACTTTTACCTCAGTCACAGCGAACTTAGCGCGGTTGCTGGCGACACAAAGATCACAAGCCTGGGCAATCATCCAACCACCAGCGAAGGCTACGCCGTTTACTGCGGCTATGGTCGGTTTAGAGAGTTCAACCGAGTCGTAGGGCACAGGGAACATATCGCGGGGCGGTACTTTCAATCCGCGTTCCACCATTTCTTTCAAATCACCGCCAGCACAAAAGGCTTTTTCACCGGCACCGGTCAAGATTGCGATCCGAAGAGCAGGGTCATGCTCAAACCGGTCCCAGGCTGCGAACAGACCCTTACGGATTTCGAGGCTCAACGCGTTGTGCGTTGCTGGTTGATTTAAGGTGATAATGGCGATTCCATCATCGCGGGCTTCAAATAATACGGCGTCGTTCATTACAGTTTCCTGTCTCGCTTATTCGGGTCGGTCTAATAGGATTTAGGCAATCCCAGGGCTTTTTCCGCAAGAAAATTCAATATCATATGCGGACTTACGGGTGCAGTACGGGGGATCAAGACTTCTCTTAAATAGCGTTCTACGTGGTATTCCTGCGCATACCCCATTCCACCCAGAGTCGACATGGCGGTGTGGCACGCTTCAAATCCCGCCTCCGCGGCCAGGTATTTTCCCGCGTTGGCTTCCAATCCGCAGTCCAATCCCTTATCAAAAAGCGTTGCCGCTTTCAGGACCATTAGATTAGCCGCTTCAAGTTGCGCCCAGCATTTCGCCAGTGGATGCTGAATACCTTGGTTCATTCCGATCGGGCGATCAAACACGATACGCTCGTTAGCATAACGGGCGGCCTTCTGGATGGCCACACGACCCAAACCAATAGCTTCTGCTCCCAGCAACACACGCTCGGGATTAAGACCATGCAATATGATTTTAAAACCGTCGCCTTCCTTGCCGATACGGTCTTGCTCGGGAATCCAGAGATCGTTGATAAACACCATATTGGAATCGACAGCATGTCGCCCCATCTTATGAATGGTGCGGATCTCCATTTTCGACGGGTCCATATCCGTGAAAAAAAGCGACAACCCGTCTGTTTTACGTTTTACCTCGTCCAGCGGCGTAGTGCGTGCCAGCAACATCATTTTTTTGGCTACTTTGGCGACGGAGATCCATATTTTCTCACCGTTTATCAAATAACCCCCGTCCCGCTTCTCCGCGCGTGTTTTCAGTTTGGTCGTATCAAGCCCTGTATTGGGCTCTGTGACCGCAAAGCATATAAGATCGCTGCCGTCGATAACCGGTGGAATCATACGTTGCTTTTGATCTTCAGTACCAAACAGCTCAACCGGTTTCATGGTAAAAACCGGGCCATGAATACTGGACGCTGCTGTCATGCCGCCACCGGATTCGGCGACCGCCTGCATCATCAAAGCCGCCTCGGTGATACCCAGACCCGCGCCACCTAGCGACTCGGGCATTGCTATGCCTAACCAGCCAGACTGCGCCATGGATTGGTGAAAATCATGGGGAAACAGACCGTCCTGGTCTTTGCCAAGCCAATAATCATCATTAAACCGGGAACAGTGTTTTAGCACGGTGTCGCGAATATTTTGCTGGTCATCTGTTAAAGAAAAATCCACAGATTTCACCTCTGTTAACTTAGTTTTCCATGGGTCTGAAGTCGGATTCAGAACCTCGTTTCTATTCGAGTTGAACTGGTGCTAAGCACCATTAGCCGGCGTGGCGACGGCTTCGCCTGCCAGACCGAGCTCTTCCAATATCGCCTGCGTATCTTCCCCCACCAGCGGGGCAGGGCCAGCGACTTTGCCCGGAGTCTTCGAAAACCCGGTTGGTACGCCAGGAAACCTCAAGTCACCGTAGGATGATTCAACTGTCTGAAAGAAGCCTACTTCTTGCAAGTGTCGGTTATCGAACAACTCATCTGGTGTGCGTAACGGGGCAGCCGGAATACCCAGTTTACGCAATAAGGTAAGCCACTCTTCCGTTGTACGTTCTTCAAATGTTTCACCCAGCAGACCATAGATGGTATTGATTTGCTTTGCCCGCTGCGCAAGCGTCGCAAAATCCTCACTGGCCCAATGCGGTTTGACCGCATCCATAAACAGTGACCATTGCTTGTCGTTATACACCAGTGCTGAAATGTAGCTGTCTTTTGTTTTGTAGGGTCGTCGGTTAGGGGCGACCGCTCTGTGATAGTTTGCCGGTCCAATCGGTGGTGTGAATAGCATTCCATTAGCGTGCTCGACGAGCATAAAGGATGCCATGGCTTCAAACATTCCGATTTCAACTTCCTGACCCTCGCCAGTACGCTCGCGATGGAACAACGCCATGGTGGTAGCGTAAAGGGCGGTCATGCCGGCAATCTTATCCGCCATAATGGTGCCCACATAGCTGACTTCGCCGGTTAACATTTGCTGCACGACGGGCAGGCCGCATTCTGCTTGAATCGTATCGTCATAAGCAGGCAAGTCTGCATCAGAACCACGACGTCCATAACCATAGCAATTTGTATAAATAATTGAAGGATTCAGCGCGGCCACTTCTTCATAGCTGAACCCGAGTTTATTAATAGCTTTTGCACGCATTGAATGGATGAAAACATCTGCGGTTTTAACCAGTTCACGCAGTACATTAACATCCGACTTAGATTTCAAGTCCAGCACGATACTGCGTTTGCCACGATTAACGTTAACAAACACGCCACCCATTGCCGGCACCGGGCCCGGAGAAATAAACCGGGTACCATCACCACCGGGAGGCTCGATTTTAATTACCTCTGCGCCCATATCAGCCAACAGCTGGGTACAATAGGGACCCATCACCATGGCTGTTATGTCAACGACTCGAATTCCGGCTAGCGGGCCAGTATGTCGTTTGCCATTATTTTCATTATTGGTTTCAGTCTGCGTATCAAATTTATTATCGTGCATAGTCGTTACTTATTGGCCGAGTTAATAGAATGCTGAATTATTTTTTATTATCGCCAAGGGGTTTCGGGCTGCCTGTCCCCATGTACTGCGCTAGGTTACGATGTAAATTTGCAGTACTGCGTTCCATATAGGGGTTGGGTTTGGTGCCGCTGAATCCCATCGACTTCATACCTTGCTGCACCGCAGCCATATTGGAAAAATCCTGGGACAAAACATAACACCAGGCTTCTTCTGTCGGCGGCGAGAACTCCCATTCAGTTTGCGGCTCTTCACCTGGTGGAAATAACTCGTAAACTGCAGCTTCAAAAATGCATTTATCAGGGTCGTAACCATGGGGACGAGCGCTGTAACACAGTGCGTTATTAACGGAGTGCCCGATCTGAAAATTGGGGAATATCTGCCAGGCGGTGCCGCTTTTAGCGACGTGGGCCGGATCCACTGTAGGCCAGATTACACCCCGTGCTTCATCATCTTTTCGTGCAGATTCAATCCAATGTTTAAGCACTTGGTCGGCAGGCGTGCCTTCTGGAAGTTCTTCAGCCAGACGGTTAGCCGCATCGACTAGTGTCTGGGTCGTATTGGTATTGGCTTTTTCCCAGGTATAGGTCTGCATTTCGGCCGTGGAAACACGGGGATCGTCGTTTTCACTGACCCTTAGCTTGGCTGATTGGTTCTCATCCATATCTTTAGGACGCTCATAACCAATGTTGCTGTGCTTACCGTGGGTTTTTGCCCAGCCACGAAAGGCACCGTATTTATTGAACTCGGGGTGTGTGGTCTGCACATGGTAAGTTTCATTAAACGCTTCCATTGCCACTTTCCAGTTGCAATCGAAAACACCCCATTTACGCCAGCGAAAGCGCATGTTTTGCAGTTCAAACGGGTCCAGCATGCTGGTGACCGGGTCCAGGTAGTCCTGAAGCGGCTCACAGTCAGAATCGAGATTAATCCAGATCCAGCCACCCCATGTGTCCACTTTCACTGGCGTAAGGCTGGTGCATTGCTTGTCGAGCACGCCTTGCCAGTCGTCCTGGTGAGGTATGTGGGTGTTTTCGCCCCTGGTATTGAAACGCCAACCGTGATAGCCACAGAAAAACTGACTGCGCTGGCCTTTTGCGTTGCGGGCGCCAGGTGGAACGTCTATTAAGCGGCGGCCTCGATGGGGACACGCATTATGATAGGCGCGAATGCCTTCGTCGGTCATGACGATGATGACAGAATCGTCTAACACTTCGTAGGTGATAAAGTTGCCGGGTTCCGGGACTTCTTCAACCCTTCCTGCCTGCAGCCAAACCTTACGCCAGAGCTTGTCGCGCTCATCGCGGGCGTAAGATTCTGAAACATAGGCTTCTACCGGTATGGTGACCGGCTCAGAAAGGACTTCCTTGATGTTTGTTATTTTATTCGTCATCGTCATCTCCAACCCACTATTGGTAGCGCTGGACGCCAATCCTGCGCGTATTCGGAAAGCGGATACTGATGGTTTCTGTGAATTTTAATATGTCCGGACATAAATAATGACAGAAACCCAATATCAAGGCTAGTTTTTACTAGATTATTTAACAATTGACTTATATGTACGGACAAATATAACATGCTGACAAATGGACTGAAAAGTTAATTATGGTTAAAAAAATTTCTTCATCCGAGACGAAACCCCTTAAATCTGCAAATTCCTCGCGGCCCCTTTACATGCAGGCAGCGCTTGAATTGAAAGAGGAAATTGTCAATGGCGTATATCCCGTCGGAGCATTAATCCCGACAGAGGATGAGTTGTGCAAGCGATTTTCCGTTAGCCGCTATACGGTGCGTGAAGCACTCAGGGTATTGCGAGAAGAGGGCTTGGTGTCGTCGCGACGCGGAGCGGGCACCATCGTTGAACCCTCTCGCTCCAGAGACACTGACATTCATAAAGTGATGTCCATCAACGATCTGCTGGCGTTCGGTACTGATACCCGGTATGCCATTGACTCCATCAAGATGATTACACTCGATCACAAACTGGCAGACAAAACCGGATTGCCGGAAGGGGAGGAGTGGTTGCAGGTGCTGGGTTTCCGTCGCACTGAAAACGAAGGGGTTCCGGTTGGTCAATCCGAGTATTACATCAATAGGGCGTTCGCGGCTGTCGGCAGGATATTGTTGCGTCATCAGGGCCCCATATTTCCTCTTATCGAAGATATGTTCGGCCAAAGTGTTTGCGAAGTTCACCAGCAAATTGCCGCCACTCTGATTTCCAAAGCATTGTCTGCCGAGCTAAACGTAAAAGAAAACTCCGCTGCCCTTGAGATCCGGCGTAGCTACAAAATTCCCGACGGTCGCATTCTTCAGGTCACGGTCAATACGCATCCTGCCTCCCGCTATCGTCACTCCATGACCTTGCAACGATTCAGGTCCTGAGGTGGTAGATAGATTACCGATTGCGGAACACACAGCGATTAACACCATTACTAACAAAAATCAAAGAAGCCGATATTATGACGCAGCAACTCTGGGCTCCATCAGCACAACGAATTGAGAACACTTTGCTTACCCGCTTCATGAACAGCGTGGGGTCGCAACAGCAAACAACGTTCAACGATTACGATGAACTGTGGCAATGGTCCGTTGACGAACCGGAAGCCTTCTGGCGTGCTTTATGGTCCTTTTGTGATGTGACCGGAAACTGCGCCGGGGATGTGCTGCGCAATAAGAACGATTTGTTTAACTGCCAGTTTTTTCCGGATTCGGAACTGAACTACGCTGAAAATTTATTGCAGGGAGTGCAAAGTGATCCGGTAATTATCTTTCGTCATGAAAGTGGAACGCGTCGGGAGATAACCCGCCAGCAATTGTGTGCTCAGGTTTCCCTTTTACAACAGGCACTGAAAGAACTGGGAGTAGAGCCAGGTGATCGTGTTGCTGGCTATCTGCCGAATATCGCAGAAACCGTGGTAGCGATGTTGGCAACCACTTCCCTGGGCGCAGTCTGGTCGTCCTGTTCGCCGGATTTTGGAATTAACGGACTCAAAGATCGATTTGGACAGATAGAGCCCAAGATCTTGTTTACTACGGACGGATACACTTATAACGGCAAGCAGTTTAATTCGTTACCGGCAATGGCAGAATTGAGCGAGGTATTGCCCAGCGTCAGAAAGACGGTGGTTATTCCCTTTAACAGTGAAAGCCCTGCAATCGACAGCTTGGGAACCAAGGGCATACTATTAGCCGATTTGTGCTCGGCCTACAAGGCACAGCCTTTACAGTTTACTGCTGTCAATTTTCGTGATCCGTTGTTTATACTTTTTTCTTCGGGAACAACGGGCTTACCAAAATGCTTTGTGCACTCCGTGGGTGGAACGCTCCTGCATCACCTTAAAGAGCATCAATTGCAATGTGATATCAAGCCACAGGATCGATTGCTTTATTTCACCACCTGCGGATGGGCTATGTGGAACTGGCAAGTGAGTGCACTGGCCTCCGGTGCTACGCTGGTTTTGTACGAAGGATCTCCTTTTTTCCCGGATGCCTATTGCCTGCCTGATATTGTGGCCGCCGAACAAGTAACCCATTTCGGGACTTCAGCCAAATATATCGACTCCTGTGCCAAACAACACATCAAACCGAATGAAAGCCGGGATTTTTCCGCCTTACGAACCGTTTTTTCAACCGGTTCCCCTTTGTCCGCCGACGGGTTTCGTTATATCTATGACGCCTGGAAAGAGGAGGTGTGTCTTTCCTCCATATCCGGCGGCACTGACGTCATAGGTTGTTTCGTCGGTGGTAATCCGATTGGCCCGGTATACGCGGGACAGTGTCAGAAGCGACATCTGGGAATGGATTGCCGGGTATTTGATAGTGATGGCAATTCTCTTATCGGCGAACCTGGCGAATTGGTTTGCCTGTCCCCCCATCCAGCCATGCCACTTGGATTCCTTAACGACCCAGACAGGCAGCGGTATTTTAACGAGTATTTTGCCAAGTTTGAAAATACCTGGTGTCATAGCGATTGGGTTGAGTTAACCCCCGAAGGCGGCATGATATTTTATGGCCGTTCGGATGCTACTCTGAATCCAGGCGGTGTACGGATAGGAACCGCTGAGATCTACAGGCAAATGGAAAACATTAACGAGATATTCGATTCTGTCGTGATAGGCCAGAATTGGGACAACGATGTCCGTGTGGTTTTATTTGTAAAATTAAAGGAAGGGTTTGAGCTATCAGAGGAGTTGGTCAAACGTATTAAAAACGAAATCCGACAAAATGCGACGCCACGCCACGTGCCTGCAAAAATCATCGCCGTACCGGATATTCCCCGAACCCACTCAGGAAAAATTACTGAGCTTGCTGTCCGAGATGTAGTTCATGGAAGGCCGGTCAAAAATGTAGAATCCCTGGCAAACCCTGAATCATTGCGCTTTTATCTGAATTTGGCAGATTTAGAGGTCTAAATGAACCTAAAACGGGTCCATCCACAGCTGCGTAAGACCTATAAGCGAATACCTACACTGCCATTCCATAATACGGCTGTACTTGGGTTAGCGAAATTTTGCTCGCGCTTCCTCCAGCCCAGGGCGAAATCGAAATACGGCGTCCTTCTTTCCAGACACAGGCTGAGTAACTCCAATATACGAGTATACCGGCCCGAAGGGGAGTGTTCCGGTGCCGGCCTTTTGTGGATACACGGTGGTGGATATATTTTTGGTGCCGCGGGCTTTAATGATAAAGAATGTGCACGTTATGCAAGAGAATTGAAACTTGTAGTGGTTTCGGTGGATTACCGACTGGCATCCGAATTTCCATTCCCCTGTGCATTGGACGACTGCTACGAAGCCTGGCAATGGTTTCTTGAGCAATGCACACAACTGGGTGTTTCTCCGCACCGGATCGTGGTATCCGGACAAAGCGCAGGTGGCGGTCTGGCTGCTGGACTCGTACAACGAATCGCTGATCAAAGCGGTATACAGCCAGCAGGGCAGGCCTTATTTTGTCCGATGCTGGATGACCGGACTGCCTCTCTTAAAGAACTTGATAAAGTCCAACACCTGGGGTGGAACAGCAAAAGTAACCGACGCGGCTGGTCGGATTATTTAGGACAGGCGCCCGGATCACCTACGGTGCCTCCCTACGCATCACCGGCCCGAAGAGAAAATTTAAGCGGGTTGCCTCCCGCCTGGATTGGAGTAGGCGACATTGATCTTTTCTACCAGGAAGATTGCGATTATGCAGGCAGCCTTACCAAAGCCGGGGTAGCCTGCGATCTGAAAATCGTGCCCGGGGCGCCACATGGTTTCGAAACCGTTGCGCCCGATGTACCGATTACCCGCGAATTTTATGATTCCCACGATCAGTTTTTACGAAAAGCACTGCAGTTAACTCAACCCTCAAAGGAAAGGGAATTATCCGCATGATTGACAAACCGGTGTTAGTGGCAGGCGCTAGCGGCTTTGTGGGCAGTCACACGGCGCGGGCTCTTGTGGCAAAAGGGCGAAACGTCAGAGTTTTGCTGCGCAAATCCAGCGATCAACGGGCCCTGGAAAACTTACCGGTTCAGATTGTTTACGGTGATGTGCTTGACGCGACGTCTTTGCAAGCAGCCATGAAAGGATGTAGCAGCGTGTTTTACAGCGTCGTTGATCCCCGTTTTTGGCTAACGGATCCCGCACCTATTTACCGCAATAACGTTGATGGCTTGGTAAATGCGATGGACGCGGCGTTATCCTGCGGTATCGATCATTTTATTTTTACCAGTACCATGGGTACCCTGGGCATTAATCCGGATGGCCCCGTGAACGAGGATATCGAATTCAATTGGCATGATCAGGCCTCGGCTTACATCCTTGCGCGTTTGAAAGCGGAGCAGGTCTTTCTGCAATACTGCAAAGAGAAAGGTTTGCCGGGAGTCGCTTTGTGCGTGGCTAATACCTACGGGCCGCAAGATTACCAACCCACACCTCATGGTAAAATGTTGTGGGATGTCGCCCGTGGAAAAGTACGTGTTGCATTGGATGCGGGTGCACCCACTGTCGATATTCGCGATGTTGCAGATGCCGCTCTATTGGCTGAGCAGTACGGACGGATTGGAGAGCGTTATATTATTGCCAATGAATTTATCAGTAATCGCGATTTTTATAACATGGCGGCCAAGCAGGGTGGGCACAAACCGGTGCGGATGATCCCGCAATCAGTGGCTTTCGGGATTGCCTGGATAGGGGAGCGAGTACTGAAACTCTTGCGACAAAAAGATTTTCTGCTGAGCACCGACGCCGTCTTTCTCTCAAATGTCTTCCAGGAAATGGACAACGGAAAAGCGCGGAGAGAATTGCATTGGCAGCCCAGGCCGGTGCGGGAAACAATCAGTGATGCAGTGGCCTGGTATACCGAAGAAGAGAATAGATAATACCGTCAACCCTGGTAATCGCCAGGGTTAATATAGCTTTGTTCTGCCGCAACATGGTTAGAACCCTGCGCGGCAGAACAATAACGGGATATTTACAGTGTGTTCGCCAGTCGGCTCTGAATGATTTCTCGGGCTTCGCTGATAATCCGCTCCATCAAAACCGCCACAGTCGGTATGTCATTAATCAGGCCCTGTACCTGTCCCGCCCAAATCAAGCCTGCATCCAAATCTCCCGTTTCCAGTGCCGTTCTACCATCAGCGCCTTTTACCAGGTGATGAATGTTTTCGAATTTGGCTTCCGGATCTTTCAGGATTTCCACTACCTGATCGGATACGCTGTTTTTACTGACGCGACCGGTATTTCGCAGTGACCGGAAGATCAGGTTCGTGTCACGCTCATCATGATCCACCAGTAATTGCTTAACACGATCATGAATGGGCGCTTCGACCGTTGCACAAAATCGAGTACCCATATTGATACCATCAGCACCTAGCGCTAATGCGGCAACCAGACCTCGGCCATCTCCGAATCCGCCGGACGCCAGCATGGGAATTTTAACTTTGTTGGCCGCCGCCGGAATCAGGATCAAACCCGGAATATCATCTTCGCCGGGATGTCCTGCACATTCAAAACCATCAATAGAGATAGCATCGACTCCCATGCGCTCTGCGGATAGCGCGTGACGAACGGCCGTGCATTTGTGAATAACCTTAATACCGTTGGCCTTAAAATCCTCTACATGTTCACGCGGGTTATGGCCTGCGGTTTCAACGAATTTGATACCACTGTCAATAATGGCTTTGCGGTATTCTGCATAGGGTGGCGGTGTCACCGAAGGCAAAATGGTAAGGTTTACGCCAAAGGGTTTGTCCGTCAGGGTACGGCAACGATCAATTTCCCTGCGCAGCTCATCGGGGGAGGGTTGGGTGAGTGCCGTAAGTATGCCAAGCCCGCCGGCATTGGACACGGCGGCGGCCAGTTCAGCCCGGCCTACCCACATCATGCCACCTTGCACGATGGGGTATTCGATTCCCAGTAATTCAGTAATACGTGTCTTCAATTTCATAACTTACACTTCCCGGTTGAATTTTTATTAGCGCGGCGGCATACGAATAGCGCCATCCAGACGGATGACTTCGCCGTTCAGCATCGGGTTGGAAATAATGCTGTGCACCATCAAGGCATATTCTGAAGGCTGTCCCAAACGGCTGGGGAAGGGTACCTGTTGGCCCAACGCATCCTGCACGTTTTGCGGCATACCCGCCATCATGGGTGTATAAAATATGCCGGGAGCGATAGCCATAACCCGAATGCCGTGTTGTGCGAGATCTCGAGCAACCGGCAAGGTCAATCCTACTATACCGCCTTTAGATGCAGAATAGGCTGCTTGTCCCATCTGGCCTTCGAATGCTGCCACACTGGCAGTATTCACTATCACTCCGCGTTCCTCACCGATGGGCTCCGCTGTCGATAACCGTGCAGCAAAGTGCGTTATCACGGTGAAGGTGCCGATCAAATTTATTTCGATGGTTTTGCGAAATTGACCTAGGGGATGAGGCTTGCTTTCCCTGCCTACGGTCTTGGCACCGGTTGCGATGCCAGCGCAATTCACCAGTATCCTCGCGACTCCGTTCTGCGATTCTGCAGTGGCAATGGCAGACTGCACATTGTCTTCGTCGGTTACATCGACTTTTAAAAAGGTTCCGCCAATTTTCTCAGCATGGGCCTGACCCGCTTCTTCGTTCATATCAAACAGTGTTACTTTCACACCGGCTTCTGCCAGCATTTCAGCAGTTGCCGCGCCGAGTCCGGATGCACCACCGGTGACGATGGCCGCTAATCCTGTTATGTCCTTCATTCCTAAGCCTCGTTCAATCGTTAATAAGTTCAACTGCCATGGCTGTGGCTTCGCCACCACCAAGACAGATACCGGCCACACCGCGTTTCAGTCCACGGTTTTTTAAAGCGGCCAATAGCGTGGCAACAATCCGCGCTCCGGAAGCGCCGATAGGGTGCCCCAAGGCGCACGCCCCGCCATTTACATTGATTTTATCGTGGGGGATGTTTAACTCTTTCATTGCGATCATGGCCACGACAGCGAATGCTTCGTTCACTTCGAATAAATCCACATCGTCGACGGACCAACCTGCCTGCTCCATGACCTTCTTCATTGCAGGTACCGGCGCGCTGGGGAAATCACCGGGTTCGTGGGCGTGGCATCCGGTTGCGACGATTTTTGCGCACACGTTCATGCCCAGCCGTTTAGCAACGCTGGCGCGAGTAAGCACCAGTGCCGCGGCACCATCCGAAATGGAAGATGAGTTGGCCGCAGTTACAGTGCCGTCTTTTGCGAACGCCGGTTTCAGCGACGGAATCTTCTCGGGTTTGGCTTTACCGGGCTGCTCGTCTTCAGCGATCAGTTGTGTTCCAGCCCGGGTGGTCACCTCAACCGGAACGATCTCATCTTTAAACAATCCCTCGGCGATGGCACGCTGAGCCCGGGCCAGGCCTTCAGTTGCGTAGGCATCCTGATCTGATCGGGTGAAGCCGAACTTACCTGCGTTATTCTCGGCGAATACACCCATCAACGTGCCTTCCTCATAGGCATCTTCGAGGCCGTCGAGAAACATGGAATCTTTCACTGTATCGTGACCGACCCGGCTTCCGGCGCGGTGTTTATGCATCAAGTAGGGTGCATTGGACATGGATTCCATGCCACCGGCGACGATAACGTCAGCGGTGCCTGCCAACAGTGTTTCTGTTGCCATTATGGCTGCCTGCATACCCGAGCCGCACATCTTGTTTACCGTGGTGGCCTGGACCGAACGTGGGAGATCAGCACGCAAAGCGGCCTGACGGGCCGGAGCCTGACCCAGACCCGCGGGCAGAACACACCCCATATAAATACGATCGACAACATCGCCGCTTATGCCCGCGCGCTCGACGGCGGCCCTAACAGCAGTTGCACCCAAATCGGTGGATTTTACCGAGGCAAAACTGCCCAGCAATCCGCCCATCGGTGTACGAGCGTAAGACGCTATTACCACAGGATCTGATGACATATATTGGACTCCTAGCTAACTCTTATTATTGAGTGAATTCGTGTAACAATTTGGTGTGTGCGTTTCCGGTTTCAGAGGGAGCGGGCGATCACCATACGTTGAATATCCGAAGTACCTTCATAGATTTGGCAAACTCGCACATCGCGATAGATTTTTGCCAAGCCAAACTCTTCCAGATAACCGTAGCCACCCAGGGTTTGGATCGCAGTTGAACAAACCGCTTCAGCCGTTTCCGATGCCACCAATTTTGCCATCGAGGCCTCTTTCAAGCAGGGGGTACCGGTATCCTTGATGCTGGCCGCATGCAAAACCAATTGGCGTGCTGCTTCCAGTCGAGCAGCCATATCCGCCAAGCGGAAGCCAACGGCCTGATGTTCAATAATGGCTTTCCCCATAGACTGGCGGTCTTTGGCGTAAGCGACCGCAATTTCCAATGCGGCTTGAGCCATTCCGATTGATTGCGCCGCGATTCCGATACGCCCGAATTCCAGATTGGAGAGCGCCATACTGTAGCCTTGGCCTTCCTCGCCTAAACGCAGCTCGGGCTCCAACACCAGGTTCTCAAATCGCAATGCACAGGTGTCAGACGCACCCTGACCCAATTTGTGTTCCACTTTATCGACGATATAACCTTCTTTGTCGGTGGGAACCAGGAATCCGGTAATCCCTTTTTTGCCTGCCGAGGGATCGGTGACAGCAAAAACAATAGTTAAACCGGCAATCTTTCCGGAAGTAATAAATTGCTTACTGCCATTCAGAATATAGTCGTCGCCACGTTTTGTGGCCTTGGTACGGATTGCCGATGCATCGGACCCGGCATCGGTTTCCGTGAGGGCAAAAGCACCGACCATGCGCCCGCTAATCAGATCGGGCAAAAAACGGGATCGTTGTTCATCGTTCCCGTTCCGGAGCAGGGCGGACACAATCAAGCTGTTCTGTATAGAAAGAATGGTAGAAAGCGCACCGTCAGCCGCCCCGATTTCCATCAGCGCGAGAGCGTAGGAGACATAATCTGCGCCGGCACCGCCGAACTCTTCCGGTGCGGTCATTCCCATCAAACCTAATCCGGCAAGCTCCTCGAACAACTCGGGCGGATAGCCGCCATTGGCTTCGAAATTAACCGATTGGGGGCGAAGTTGATTTTGTGCAAAGTTGCGTACCGCATCCGCGATCGCCTGTTGAGTTTCTGTCAGGACCATAAGGGCTTATTCTCAATTTATGAATCTAAGTTCTTTCGGGCGTAAAATCTGCATGTAGAGGACAAATGCCAACATGTTGGTACAAATATTAATATTACTGCTATCATACAGAACAACATTGTTGTTTATTATGCCCGCGAATAGGTCTACAGTCTATTTGTCTTTGCACCTATCCTCGGATGCCGGGCGAGCATAGGCAAGTTCATTGTCTTTTAAATCAATCGGATAACAGCCGCGATCGACAGCATGTTACACTTGTAGACAAATTTTATTTCTACAACTTTCTTGAAATGAGACCCCCAAAATGTCCGAAGCAAAGCCCCGTGAACGCCGTAAAAGAGACCCGGAAGGAACTCGCACTGTTATCCTTGATGCAGCTCAGTCGATTTTGGCACAGGATGGTGCAGAAGCCCTGAGCGTGTCACGCGTTGCTAATCTGGCGGGCGTTAACCGGGGCACGGCCTACCAGCATTTTCTTGCCAAAGAGGATCTGATTCAGGCCACTATGGACCGAGTTAGTCACCAGCTGCTGGAAGCGGTATTCGAGGAATCCGACGAGGACGTCGGCAAGATTGATGATTCCCTGCAACCGGATCTGCAGCACCTTCCCGATGTTATTAAGCGTATGGCCGGATTTACCATGCGAATGGCGCTTTATACAGTGGATAACCCGGATATTAGCCGCATCTGGTTGTTTGATGTTTTATCTAAGAAAGATCCCCAGGAGGATGTATTCTATAAGCGTTTCCTGGAAGCGATCGAGAGGCTAGCGAACAGTGATGTTAGTGAACCTGACATCGACATAGAAGCCTTGGCGGTGTTAATGCTGTCAGGCTTTTTCTTATGGCCGGTGTGGGTAGATTCCCACGCTAAAACCAAGAAAGGGCGCAAACAAATGGCGGAACGTTTCGGAAACGAAGTTCTGCGCCTTACGTTGCACGGGTTCCTGGCGATTCAGGCTCGTGGGGTTCCCGAACTTGCCAGCGTTAAGCCGACAAAAAACCTTGCGTAAAATCCCTATTATTGACCAGATAATTTGTTTTTATTGTTCAGGACTTGGAGTTTTTTATGAGCGACGAGCGTTCTGCATGGGATCGCTATCCCGGCTACCGGGTTGACCTGCTGCCGTGTCATTCCACCGGCCGAATTGAGTATCAGGGGAACATCATCGCGCACAGCGACAGCTGCCTACTGGTGAAGGAATCTGAGCACGATACCCGACTATATTTTCCGGAGGCTGATGTAAATTGGGATTATTTCGAGCCAAGCACCCATCAGACTTTCTGTCCTTTTAAGGGTGAAGCCAGTTACTGGTCACTCCAGTCAAAGGACGAAGCTGCCCAAAATGTAGTTTGGACCTATCGGCAGCCACTCACTGAGGTGGAAGGTCTACGCGGTTATGTCTCTTTCGACACAGACAAGCTTAAAGTGGAATTAGTCCAGAATTGGAGTGGAGATGCAGACCATGCCGTTGTCACATCCTTCCCTGTCTGGGGGGATGCTGCCGATTTGCTGCACCTGCTTGACGTGACGCCGGTCACCGAACACCACTTTGTGAGTACGCCGTACCCGGACCCTCCGATCGGCACCTTTATTGAAGAATTGAAGGAACGGCGCCGGCGCAGTGTAATTGAAGGGGGGCATCAGCTTAGTCAGGCCATTGTTGCGGCTTCAAAGACCGTCCCCAGTCAGCGCGTTACCTCCGCATCAATGATATTCAGTAAAGCTGCCAGCTTCGATGAAACGCTTGATGTGCAAGTTGAGGTATTGCGGGGTGGCCGCAACTTTTCCACGCTTGAAGTCAAGACCGTACAAAACGAACAACTTCGTTCGGTTGGCTTGGTGTTGATGGATTCTTCCCCTGCGGACCGGATCAGAAACGTCATCAGCATGCCGGAAGTTCCGGGGCCTGAGGAATCAAAGCCTATGGATATGAAGGTGACGGGTCGTGAGATCCGCATTGTGGATGGTGCATATACTAATGACCTGGATCATATAGGACCACCGGAGCTGTACGCCTGGATTCGATTCCGGGATGCGCCGCAACACGCCTATCAACATACGGCGTTAATGACTCAAGCCACAACGCACTGGACTATCGCAGCGGCTTTACGTCCGCACCCCGGTCTCAGTCAGGCGCTGGCGCATGTCTCATTATCAACCGGTCCCTTAAAAACCGATATTTCATTTCATGATGATGTCGATGTCACACAGTGGATGTTGTATGTAAACGATGCCGTGTATTCCGGTCGCGGCCAAGCTCAGGGGCAGGGTAAAATATTTTCCTCCGACGGGCGCTTGCTGGCAACTTATGCCGTGCACACCATGATTCGGGATTTTAACCCGCAGGGCAATAAATCAGGACACAACGCAATGTAGTTGAGCGGGCAAATTGCGAGCCATTGGCAAAACCGGAGCGATGACACTATCGCTCCTTCAAAATCGTATCTGAATATCACCGTACACTGACCTGGGTAGCCCAATAAAATATCGGTCTCCCCCAAAACTACTGTAATCAGCCCGTTCCGCATAATATTGATTCGTCAGATTGGTCAACCGCAACCCAAAGCTGACATCGTTATTGATTTGTTGGCGTAATCTCAGATGCAATAAGTTGTGACCATCGTAACTGTGAAGGTTTTCGAGGTCGGTGTAATAGTCGCCCATGGATACCCATTCCAACTCGACACGGGTGTCTTGGGTCGGCCGCCAACCCAATTGCATTGATCCCATGTGATGAGGAGCGGAAACGATATCATTGCCATCGGTTTTCAGTAACGCACTGGAGCCGGGTGCAGTCACGTCATCGGTATATTCGTGACGTGCAAAGGTACCGCTCACATTGATGTCCCATTGTTCCGCTATTTTCCAAAACAACTGAAATTCCAGTCCGTAGTGCCGGGTTTCTCCGTTATCCAGGTTTAGGCGGTCTGAAGATTGAAAGATTACGTTATCCTTCGTCATATAGAAACTGGCCAGATCATAGTTGAATCCGCCAGCACGGCCTTTTAATCCCAGCTCTGCGCTGTTGATCTCTTCCGCATCCAGATCCGCGATTAATTGGCCTGCCTGCAATCGGTATAGCTCTGTTGCTTGCGGGGCACGGAAGCCGTGACTGAAATGCGCGCGAGGGATGAACGTATCACTAAAGTGGTACACCAAGCCTGCATTGGTTGATAAATTATTAAATTGGTCGGTGCGATCTTCAGGGCGTGTGTAGCGACATCCGGTTGCTCCGCTTGACACGTTGACACAAGTATTGCCGTCTGCGTCGGTATCACCGCTGATCATGCGATTGTCGTAATCGTATTCCAGATTTTCAAAACGGCCGCCAAATGTTGCACTGAGACGCTCAGTCCATTGGTAGTCCATGGTCATGAACGTAGCGATAACCCGAGCTTTCACATCGTAGTCGTATTGCTTACCGGCGGGTATAGACCAGGAGAAATCCTCATCCTGGGTCTGCGTTAGGAAGGCGTCAGTAAACTCCAGGTCGACACCCTGAGACAGGACCAGCCGAGAACTGATTGGTGTGCGATAGGTGGTCTGAATCCCGATACTATTCTGCCCATTATGCTCCACCGGTTGACCGGGTAAGAAATGCATCAGGAACGCCATATCGGAATACCGCGCGTACGGTGTGATTATCAGTTCCGCCTCATTCGCGAGCTCGCGCTCGAATCGGGTTTGCCAACGCAATGCCTGACTGTCCCTGTAGGCTTCTGGGTTGGGGTTCTGACGTCGAAGCGTTTTATCTTTATAGGCGTCTGTACCGACTACATAGCCAGCGGTTTCCTGATTCAGATTGTTGGCGCTGAACAGGGTGTAGCTGGACCATTGATCACCGGCGTAATCCAGGCGGGCCGTTAACTTTTGCTGATCGTACCCGGAGTCTTGCTGGTATCCACCGTCAGTAGATCCATTTACATTAACCCGAAAACCATAGCGTCCGTATTGCTCACTCGCGCTTGCCTTTATACGCCCGAATTCATTGGGACCGGCTTCGGCTGTCAACAAGGCTTCGGATTCTGCTGCCGGAGCAGGACTAATGACATTAATGACACCGTGCACCGCGTCTGAACTGTGCAGAGAAGTTCCGGGACCGCGTAGCACTTCAATTTGCTGCGCTTGCTCGGTATTCAGATCAAACAACTCATTCACATTGCAAAATCCGGTGGGGCGCACCGGAACGCCGTCTTCAGCGATATTAAATGCACCGCAGCTACCTGCACCGGTCAGCACCGGCGAACGAATGGCGGTGAGGTGTTCCTGACCATTACCACGGGTAATCCAAACACCAGCCATACGACTCGTCAGTTCGCTAATATGCGCAGCAGAAACTTGCTCGATAGCCTGCGTCGTTATCACGCTGAAGCTGTTGCTTAATGTGGATACTGGCTGCTCAATACGATTGGCCGTGACGGTAACTGATTCAAGCTGAGACCTATCGGCGGGAGTCGATTCTGTTGCGTAGGATTGTGGGGAGGTGCCGGCAACCAAAGCCAACGGCAGTGCTGCCAAGATAATCCCTAAACCGCTAAAACCCGATTTTTGGTAGCGTAATACTGAAGGAAATATGTTCATTATTTTTATGAAGTATCGCTTATCGTTGTTGTGTTGAACTGCTTGGTGCGGCACTTCCTTGCGCAGAGGAATCCGATCTATTACAAACCGGATTTCGGTTCAGGCTTCTGTCCAAATACGGGCTTCCGCTTCTCCTGCAATGCTCTTACACCCTCTCGGTGATCAGCAGAATGCGCGCTGAGGCCTTCATAAGCCAATCCGGTATCCAATACATTATGCACGATTCGTTTTAATTCCTGATTGATCAACACTTTCGTCCAGCGAATGGCCTTGGTCGCTCCATTCAGCATACGGTCACAAAACGCAGAGACTTCTGCATCCAGGTTTTCAGCGGCCACGCAGTGATTGATCAGGCCGATTTCTTCCGCCTTAGCCGCAGTCAGCAAGTCCCCGGTCATAAGAAACTCTTTGGCGCGGCCAAAGCCGATGCGCTGTGGCCAGATCGCAGCCCCACCATCACCGGCAACCAACCCCAGCGCGACATGAGGGTCACCTATTTTGGCAGTATCGGCAGCAAAAATTACGTCGCACATCAATGCCAATGTAGCACCGAGGCCGACAGCGTGGCCATTCATACGGCATATTAGCGGCTTTTCCATATCCAGCATGGAAAAAACAATTTGCTTTGCCAAGCGGGCTTCGTATTCGAAATTTTCCGGGTTGGCTGCGTTACCTTCGATGTGTTCCAGGTCGCCGCCGGCTGAAAACGCTCGGCCTGCGCCGGTCAACACCACGACATCAGAATCCATATCCTGGGCAGCGTAGGTAAAGACATCAGCGAGTTCCTGCAACATTTCCAGATTAACCGCGTTCATCAATTCCGCGCGATTCATGGTTATTGTCAGTAGCCGTCCGTCACGGATGAGGCTCAGTTTATTGTATTGACGCACAGGTGCTTGGTCAGACATTGACGTGTTCCTTTTTATTCCCGCTCTCTTTAAAGCAGTGTTCAGCCACGGCTTGTGCCTGGCCACCACGCCCGTTCAACTCCGGCAGTAGCGCTTTCAGGCGATAAGTCCATAAATGTAACGGAAACTCCAATGTCATACCCATTGCGCCCATAAATTGATGCAAATCGTAAACGACTCGGGTCGCACTTTCCTGTGCATGCAGTGCGGCAACCGCTGCATCGCCTGCATCGCCGGTCCAGGCAGCTTTAATGGCCAGTAATCTCACACCGCGTGCGAGCACGGTGCATTCCGCCATGCGATGCTGTATAGCCTGAAAGCTCCCTAAAGGTCGCCCGAACTGTTTGCGCAATGTCAAATGCTCCGTGGCCGCATCCAATGCTGCCTGCAACAATCCCGCTGCTTCAGCAGCCAGGGCAATACGCAGCCATTTTCGTACATTTGCTGCTTCCCCTTCGGAAAGTGGCGTGTAAACAACGGATTTATTCAATCGTCCCATGGGATAGGCAAACAACGAGTCCACCGCTTCGACCGCGTCCGGGGTTGCGCTGACCACGCCCACCTTATCGCCATCCAGAATGATCAGCGTGGCAGCATCTGCCACAAAACGACCAGGCCGCCCGTTTTCCACCACAGCGAATGGTCGAGGCCAATCGCCATTTAACTGCGGGCCCACTAACATGGAAAGCCCAACTTCAGCGGTATAAGGTAAACGCGCCAGACGTTCCACCATCATGGCAGCTGATACAGGACCAAGCTCCGGAATTTCAGCGGCTTCGAAAAAACCACCTTGTTCTAGTTCAAGGTTTAGTTGTTTGTCTTCAAGTACAAAGCCGCGAAACTCAGTAGGGGAGGTGGCGTATTTTGAAGCCAGCTTATCAAGCTCGCTATTAAGAGTGATCTGGTCAGAATTGAGGGCAAAATCCATCAGCGTGGCTCCCTGGGTAGCTGCAGTAATTGGGTTGCAACCAGATTAAGCTGAATTTCAGCAGCTCCGGACGCAATTCCGGCAACAATGCCGCGTTGGTGGTGAGCTAGCAATAATGGATCGCCACCCGCCAGCGTCTCCGGTAAATGCTCGACGACAAACTCCGCTACTGACCGTTCCGCATTGACCGTCGCTACCCGCGCAACACTGGCCTCGGGTCCGGCGGTGATACCTTTCTGACGCTGATCGATAATTTCATAGCTAAAAAGGCGAGCCGCTTCACAGGCGGCCTGAGCGCGTGCGGCCTGATCCTCGGCCCCGCGGTGAAAACGATCCAATTGTTTGAGTTTGGCAACCGTTCGGTGCAGCACCCGGGATGCCAGGGCAAAGCGGGGAATACCCACTCGTTCCAACGATAACGCTTTGCGTACGATGTCCCAGGCCTGACCTTCTGCACCGAGCATTGCACTGGCAGGCACCATCACATTTTCAAAGAACACTTCATGAATATCGCCTTCCCCGATCAAACTGGGAATTTCGACTACATCAATGCCGGGTGTATCCATTGGTACCAGAAAGATCGAAATACCATTTTTGCCTGCTCCGGTTCGGGCTAACAAAAAACAGGTTTCAGCCTCACCGGCATAGGAGGTCCAAATCTTCTGGCCGTTAATACAAAATTGATCACCTTGCTTTTCTGCTTTTGTGCGCAATGAGGCCAGATCAGAGCCCGACTCCGGCTCTGAAAAACCCTGGCACCAGATCGTTTGACCTTGAGCCATCGGGGTAATATAGCGTTCTTGCTGTGCTTCAGAACCGAAACGCATCAAGGTTGGCCCAATCCAGTTTACATTCATATACTGGCCGCCACGGGGCTCACCTGCTGCCCACATTTCTTCCGCCAGAATAAATGCAGACCAGGCGTCAGCATCCCTTCCACCCCAACGCTCAGGCCAGTGAGGAACCAGCAAGCCGGCATCTGCCAACTGCCCACAAAATTGCCGTGAAAAGTCGCTCTGTGCTACCGAGCCCGGACCGTGGGCAATATTTTCCCAATTATCCGGTAAGTGGGTCGCCAGAAATTCGCGCACAGTAGCACGAAACTCTTTCTGTTCTTGATTCCAGTCAAATTCCATCGGGAACTGATCCTATTTATTTTTTAATTATTTGCAGGAATTATTTAGCCCGGCTTCGAGGTAAGCCAAGTGCCCGCTCTGCAATCATGCTGCGATGAATTTCGCTGGTGCCGCCATAAATAGTTGTGCCCTGAGCGTGGCGATAACACAAATTCAATTCGCCCGCAGGCCCGTGACGTTTCGACAAAGAGTAGGGTGCAGTCAGGTCCAGCAGATCGGACGCATCCTCCATGAATTTTTCCGAAGAAAACATTTTTGCCATCGGGCCGTAACCAAGGTTGGGCAATTTTTCAACCGAAGACCAGAGAGATCGGCGCGAAATCATTTCGGTAAGATAGAAATGGGCCATCGATTTTGCCAGACGCTTTTGCGCAATCGGGTCTTCAATCAGCGGGCGCCCGCGATAACGGATTTCACGGCAAAGCTCAACAGCAGCATCCACCATAGCCCGTTGATGTCCGGCAAAACTGCCACCGCCGTGTTCCAGCTCCAAACCGGCAGCCATAACCTTCAAACCCGCATCCACATCACCCAAGCGGTAGCTGTCAGGAATTTTCACTCCTTCGTAGTAGGTAATATTGGTGCGTTCTTCCTGAAAAGTATAAACCGGCTGAACTTCAATTCCGGGCGCATCCAGTGGCACGACAAACATGGTCAGCCCTTTATGCTTGGCGACATCGGAATTGGTTCGCGTCAGCATTAAAACATACTGTGCGATATTGGCGCCGCTGGTAAACATTTTGGATCCGTCGATTCGCCAGCCGTCGCCGTCACGGGTGGCGCGGGTTTTGACAGCGAACACATCTGAACCCGAGTGTGGTTCCGAATAGCCGAGACTGCAGATGGCTTCGCCCGCAACGATTTTACTTAAAATATCGCGTTTTGCCTCGTCACTACCGAATCGGCGTAACATGGTACCCACCATCGAAGTTGTGCCTACAGCATGGTGACTCCACTGGTGTTTTTCCCAAACATGGGAGAGGGCACTCATAGCATAAGGAGGCGCGGCTCGCCCACCCCATTCAACAGGCCAGTCCGGAAAAAGCAGCTTAGCCTGGGCCAGTTTTCGGTGCACACCCGCGTCAAAGCCGTCAAATGAGTAGTGGGCTTTCGCTTTTAATTCCGGAGTCAGGGTTTTGGTAAAGAAAGCATCCAGTTCGGCTCCCATTTCCCTGGCCTGTTCACCCAGGTCAAAATCAATATGCGCCTCGCCCACATCCGGTAGCTGCACAACTTCACCACCGTATAATCGGCGACCGGCTTCTTCCAGCAGGCGTTCCGGATCACCAAGAATTAACGCCCAATCCTTAGCGCGCAGGTTGTATAGGTGAATATCGTATTCCGTAGTTAAACCGTAGCCCCCGAAAACATGCAGTGAATGGGACACGGCAAGGCTGGCAGTTTTCGCGTTCCACCAGGCAGAAAGGGAAATTTGAGCCGCTGCCTCAGAATCGCCGGGTTTGGCATCGGCAATATCGTGAATGGTTTTCCAGACGAAATACTTGCCACCGTCAATGTCAGTAATGCGATCAGCCAACGGATGAGATATTGCTTGGTAAGTACCGATGGGTTGACCAAAGGCTTCACGTTCACATGCATACGCCGCAGCTAACTGGACCGCTTCACGCGACAAACCGGATAAGGCGGCCGCAGCCAGCAATTTCCACTCTTCCAACGCTTTGGCAAATTCAATTAGCCCGGATTCATCGCCGGATAGGGTGGATTGAGTTGCGTCTGCCAAATGCAGTTCTGCAATTGGCGTTGAAGCCAGATTTTCCTCAGTTCGATCTCCACTATCAGACACCGCGGCGGTTGCCGCGTCCACCAGCACTATTTTACTGCCATTGCGGGCGATAACCTTTGTTGCAACTGCACCACCGGGCACCCATTGCATGGGCTCGTCGGCGATATCATGGAAAGCAATCGTAACCACGGATTTACCGCTCATGGCGTCATCGAGTAGAGCCGCCTGCGACTCAGCGCCGAGCAAAGCCAGCAAGCGCGTGGCTACCAAGGTCTCAGCAACCGGCCCGGAAGCCAGGGTACGACCCACTTCTTCCATGAACACAGCGGCATCCAATAAACCTAATTCCAGACCGCCAGACGCTTCAGGAACGCGCATTGAAAACGCCCCCATGTCCGCAAGCCCTTGCCACAGACGCTGATCGAACCCGCCCGGTTGAGCAGCACGCACGCGGGACATGCTACTTTCCTCAGTCAGAAAGCGCGCGAAATTCTCACGCATCATGCGTTGATCGTCCGAGAGATTTAAATTCATGGTAAGGCGACTCCGTTATTTAGCTTCAGTGGGGATGTGCCCCCGACTTATTATTCTTAATGCCCTTATCAAAACCGTTGTGCGGGCGACGGTCTTATAGCGCAGGGGGGCTCAATCGCTTTAGTTATCAAAGCTGTTTGCGCTAACAGGCCTGAACCGGAAGACGTTGCAGATGGTTTTTCAGGGCTCTTTTTTTACTTTAAACTCGACGTAAATTAGTGGATCTATGCTAGCATCCCAATCAATTACTGGTCAACAGGGTTGTTTATTAGTGGGATTTGTGGCAAAAAGCTTTATAACTAAAAAAATACCGTTTCGGGAAAGCCGCTAATACCCCCAACACCCCGAAAAATAAATACAACTAAAACCGTCAGCATTTTTCAAACTGCAGTGACCGCAAAGCGTCAAAATAACTGCCCGGATTTCTGCAGCGGTATTGTGTAAGAAGGTCTATTACAGATGAGTTTGTCTAATAAAACAGTCGTGATCACGGGCGCGAACTCGGGCATTGGCTACGAAGCTACGCTTAAGCTAGCCGCAACAGGCGCCCGCGTTCTGATGGCCTGCCGCAGCATGGATAAAGCAGAGAAAGCCCGCAGCACCATACTGTCTCAGGTCCCGAAAGGTAAAATTGATATTCTGCCCGTTGACGTCTCCGAACTGTCCTCCGTCGAGGATTTTGTGAAAAGTTTTGCAGAGCAAATCGGAGAGTTGGATATTCTAGTTAATAACGCAGGTATTGTGACCCCGATGCTGTCCCGTAATAGCATGGGTCACGAACTTCACCTTGCGACCAATTATCTGGGCCCTTTTGCACTAACCGGAAGGCTGCTGCCCTATTTCAATAAAAGGGCTCCGACAAGAATCATCAATATAGGTAGCTTAGCCCACCGTTTCGGTAAATTTGATTTTGAAGATCCCAATTGGGACAAAACAAAATTCAACCACTGGAAAGCGTACGCCCGCAGCAAAATTGCTACGGCGAGTTTCACCATGGAATTACATCGTCGCCTGCAGAAAAACGGCGCTGACATTATTTCTCTTGGTGCACATCCTGGTTTTGCTGCAACTGATGTGGGGACCAAAACCGGCGCCACCACACCTAAAACAGCGTTTGGGAAATGGTACCAGGGAAAACTCGAATCCTGGATTGTTGCACTGCCAGTGCACGCAGCTGAGCCGATGGTTCATGCAATCAGCGCCGACGATGTGGTGGGTGGTGATTACTACGGACCCACCGGGTTGTTTGAAATTAAAGGCAAAACCGGCAAAGCGCGCATGAATCCCTTGGCAAGTGATATCGAATTTGGCAGACGACTTTGGGCCACTTCGGAATCGTTAACCGGCGTTCGATTTCTTTCAGGGTTGTAAATAGTAATTTACCTGTCTGTCCAATCAGGTAATCGATAAGGCTGTTGTATGAGTACAGAAGATAATATTCAGTCGCTACGACTGGAAGTGCGAGAATGGTTGCAAACCAATGTTCCAGACGGCTGGCGCGAAGCCATGACGAATGTCGAGCAAGAGCAATTCGTAACCTTGCAGAAAGAATGGTTTGTGAAGCTTTCCCAGGCCGGCTATGCCACTCCGCACTGGCCGCAAGGCTGGCATGGAGGTGGCCGCTCTCTGGCAGAACAAAAAGTTATATTTGAAGAAGTCGCACGCGCTGACGCACCACGGTTGATTCTATTTTTTGTGGCGCTGTATCACGCTGCTTGCACACTGTTTGAATGTGGCACTGAACAACAGCAGGAAAAATATCTGCACGGCATTCTGAATGGTGAAATCTGGTGCCAGGGTTTCTCCGAGCCCAATGCCGGTTCGGATCTGGCATCACTGCGAACAAAAGCTGTACGCCGCGGTGACCATTACATTGTTAATGGACAGAAAACTTGGTCCACTATGGCGCAGTATGCAGATTACTGCCTGCTATTGACTCGAACAGATAACTCCGGACCACCGCAAGCTGGCTTAACCTATCTATTGCTGGATATGAAGTCCAAAGGGGTGTCAGTACGCCCGATCTCACAAATTACCGGCGACGATGAGTTCGCAGAGATTTTTTTCGACGACGTTGAAGTGGCGATCGAAAACCGAGTGGGAGAGGAGGGTGCAGGTTGGGCTGTGGCTCAGGCGACCCTCGCCTCCGAACGCGGATTAACGCTGGTTGAGCTGACCCAGCGCATGCGCTATGCATTGCCGATGCTCACCAAAACAATGCACGATCGCGGCTGCCGTGAAGATCCGGTCTTACAGCGGGATTTGGGCAAGCTGATAGTCAATGTCGATGCTGCCTGTGCACTTGCGGATCAATATTTAATGAAACGCATCTCTGACACGGAACAGGTGGGTGACGCGTCTATTGTGAAATTAGTTTACGCTAAAACCCTGCGTGAGTTTGCCGCACTTGGTGTTCGTATAAACGGGCTGGAAGGGCAATACCATTCCGGTTTTATGCGTGGTGCTACCCAGGAAACCGGTAATTGGACACTGGATTTTATGAACTCTTACAACTGGTCGATAGCCGGTGGTAGTAACGAGATTCAGCGCAATATTATCTCGGAAAGAATGTTGGGTATGCCACGCGAACCCAAAAGCTGGCAGGTGACGGAGGGCAAATCATGAATGTTGAATTAGCAGAACTGCAGGACTCCGTCAGGCGGGTTATCGATGGGGCTGGCGTCGCGACCGCCGAAAGTGACACCTGGACCCGGATAGTCGAATTGGGCTGGTTGATGGTATCAGTCCCGGAAGAGTTATCGGGACTCGGTTCCGGCATTGAAGGTGCGGTGACCTTGCACTCGGAGCTCGGTCGCGGACTTTGCTGTGCGCCCTACCTACCCGCGATGCTCGCAATAGACGCCATTTGCCACTCGGACCTCTCCGATCGCGAAGCTTGGCTGGAGCGTATTTTTAGTGGCGATTTTATTACTGCCCCTCTCTCCGATTGCGTTGTTCGCAGCGACGGAAGCAACCTCAACGGAGTTGCCGTCGGTGTTCAATCCGCGGACAACGCAGACCACATTTTGATTGGCACCGCCGATGGCGAAGCAGTGCTTCTGGTCGCGCTGGACCAGCCCGGAATCGAGATCGTCGCAAAGCCGACCTGGGATCAGACCCGGCGCCTGTTCAACGTGCGGCTAACGGGTGTGAAACTGGCTGCTCAAACGAGGCTTGCACAAGGTGATAAGGCACGTAGCCTGATCAAGCGACTGCTGGCTCAGCGCGATTTTGCACTTTCCGCTGATGCCATCGGGAGTGCAGCGGCGCTGCTAGAGATGACCGTTGATCATCTACAGACCCGGGTGCAATTCAAGCGACCTTTAGCCATGTTTCAAGCACTTAAACACCGGTGTGCAGACAGCAAAGCGTCCATCGTCGCGGCAGAAGCCATGTTGTTTGACTCATTACGTAAAGTCGGCGATCAGCTGCATTCCAGTGATGCGGAACTAAAAGCGAAAAGCGCTAAATTATTCTCTACAACGATGTTTGCGAGCGTGGCTGAGGATTGTTTGCAGTTGCATGGCGGTATCGGCATGGCAGACGAGCACCCTTGCCATTTGTTTTTGAAGCGCGCGCTGCTGAGTGAGCAATTGAGCGGGTCCGGCAATGCATACGCTGATCAAATCGCCCAAGACCTATTATCAAAATCTGCCTTTTAACCTGGGTTGCGCCAGGGGCAGAGACTATAACCTATTGTTTTTTAGAGCATAAACCCTTAGCCAGAAGCCGGTGGACTATCCCGGATGCATGCTTTATAGTAATCACCAGTGGTGTGCATTAAGAGTAAAACAGTCAGGAGATTTTTGTGATTGCCAAGAATAAGCAAGGCAGAACAGATGCCATTTGCAGATGGTTTACTGATAGCAATGCAGTGAGGATGTTTGAGTAATGCGACCGTTACCAAAGCTGGACTCGATAAATCGCGATTTTTGGACCGGCGGAGAGCAAGGCGAGCTACGCATCTACTGCTGCAGCGATTGCGGGGAGTTTACCCATCCGCCCCGGCCGGTTTGTCGTCATTGCCTGTCAGAGCAGGTCGCACCAAAAGTCGTTAGTGGCGCTGGGCGGGTGGATACATTCACCATAAACCATCAGAAATGGCATCCAAAAATGGAGGTTCCGTTCGTGATCGCGCGAGTTGCGTTGGATGAGGCTCCAGGTGTGTATCTGACCACCAACATCGTGGGATGTGAAGTTGACGAGGTCGATATTGGAGACCGCGTTAAGGTTAAATTCGAGCAGCAGGATGACATTTTTCTGCCTCTATTTGAAAAGACAGACCCATGAATAAACAAGCTATGAAAAAAGATGCAGAAGCCTATATAACTGGAATCGGGCAGTCTCAAATTGGGCAAAACCTGGAACGCCACCCGTTACTACTTACCCTGGATGCAGTAAAAGAAGCGCTTGAAGAAGCAGGCTTGTCCATCAGCCAGATAGACGGGGTTTCTACTTATCCGGGTCGTGTTCCTCAAATGTTGGGATTCTCACCCATCGGGGCTGACGAGCTGATCGACGCTCTGGGTATCAAAGCCACCTGGTATGCCGGTGGTGGCGAAATCACCTCGCAATTAGGGGCAGTTGTTGCTGCAGTCGGAGCCATTCGTGCCGGTCAGGCGCGCCATATCATATGCTATCGAACTGTATACGAAGCTGCAGCGATGGCACGCCCGGATGAATTTCCCATGCCACGGCGTGACCGCGTGGAAAGTCATTCCCAGTGGACCGCGCCCTTTAATGCGTTATCACCGGCAACCTGGTTTGCCCAGTACGCCATGCGCCACGTCAAGAAATACGGCATGACCCGTGAACAACTTGCGCAAATCGCATTAACGGATCGCGCGAATGCAATGCTCAATCCCCGTGCCCTGATCCAAAAGCCGTTAACAATGGACGAGTATATGGCGGCACGCCTAGTAGCAGAGCCACTGTGTTTGATGGATTGCGACCGGTTCACTGACGCGTCCACTGTTTTAATCGTTTCTGCAGGCGACGCGCTTGACGAGGTCACCTGTACACCAGTCCGCATAGCGGCTATGGCCGGCAGCGTTGATCGCCACAGTTGGGATCAGGCGGAGTGGATGGCTTCCTACGCGACAGGGCGGGATTTGTGGAAGCGCACTGATTACAAGCCTGCCGATGTGGACACCGCACAACTTTATGACGGTTTCAGTTTTCTTGCCCTGACCTGGCTTGAAGCTTTGGGTTTCTGCGAGGTAGGGGAAGGCGGTCGCTTTATTGAAGGCGGACAGCGGATTGCGCTGGATGGAGAATTACCCATGAACACGTTCGGTGGCCAGATCGCCGGTGGACGTTTACATGGCTTTGGATTTGCCCATGAAGCGGTAGTTCAATTACGCGGGTTGGGCGGTGATCGCCAGATCAAAGGTGATCCGAAAGTGGCCATCGCCACCTCGGGAGGCGGACCGCTGGCAACAGCGCTGCTTCTCGCGCGGGACTGAGTTCGCTGTGCCGGAGCAACTAACCGGGTTCTGGCGCCGTATCCGGCTGACGCCCTCACAAGGGGCGGTTCAAGCTGAGGTGGAGGACGATTTTCACTGCATGAGTGTGATCGTTCACCACAGTGGCGGCAACGCCATTCGAATAGAGCCCGATATGCGCCGTGCACCATGGTCTACCTGTCCTGGAGCGGAGCACATGCTGATGCAGACTTTCACCGGTTTACCTTTGAAACAATTTGCAGAGCGTGGTGACAAAAAAGCGAACTGTACCCATTTATACGATATGGCGATGCTCGCTGCCGCTCATGCTCAAGATGGTGCACAAACGATCTATGATATTCAGGTTTCCGATGCCATTGATAATGAGCGCGTCGCTGAAATAAGAAAGAACGGAGAAACGCTACTGAAGTGGACGGAATCCGGCTTCCATTTGGTAAAACCTGACGCAGCAGCTGGTATCAGGCTTGATAAGTTGCGCTCGTGGATCGACACGCTGGAGCCGGGTTTACAGGAACCAGCCCGCCTGCTGCAGTGGGGAAATATGTTGGCTAACGGCCGTAGTATTCCGATAGAACAGCAATCGGATGCCACTAAAATGCCACCGAACTGTTACTCCTTTCAGCCTGAAATGGCGATAAAGGCAAAACGGATTGGTGAAATACTGGATTTTAGTCAAACGACTAACCAAAGGACTGAACAACCGCTAGACAAATATAAGCCGGTTGTTGAACAACGATAAGTTTAAAAACAACAGAGTTAAAGAATAAATAGAACTCGAATAACACGACGAACCTAGAGGACGTGAATCATGGAAATGAACGATATGGTGATCATCAGCGTAGATGATCACATCACTGAACCACCGGACATGTTCGATAAGCACCTGTCAGCTGAAGATTTGAAAACCGCTCCCAAATTCGATACAGATGAAAATGGTAAGAGCTTCTGGACTTACCAGGGCATGTACATGCCGTCAGTCGGGCTCAATGCGGTTGTCGGGCGTCCCCTGGAAGAATACGGCATGGAACCCAACTCGCTGGAAGAAATGCGCGAGGGTGTTTACAACGTAGATGCCCGCATCAACGATATGAATGTAAACGGCGTTGCGGCATCACTGAACTTCGGCACCTGCGTCGGCTTTGATGGTGGACGCTTTCACAAAGCACCAGACAAGGCGCTCTCCCTTAAACATCTGCGTGCCTACAACGATTGGCACATTGATGAGTGGTGTGGCGCCTATCCCGGCCGATTCATTCCTTGTGCAATCCTTCCAACCTGGGATATGGATGCGACAGTAGCGGAGATCAAACGGATTGCTGCTAAAGGTTGCACCGCAGTGTCTCTGAATGAGAACCCAACCAAGCAGGAATTACCCAGTGTTCACAACGAATATTGGAATCCAATGTGGAAAGCCATTGCCGAGCATGACATGACCATGTGTCTGCATATTGGCGCAGGTAACCCGGTTCCACACGCGTCGATGGAAACGCCCATCGAGGCATGGATTACGACGATGCCGATGTCGAGTGCAGTGGGTGCTGCGGACTGGTTACATCTGAGTGCATTGCACGAATATAACCTCAAAGTTGCGTTGTCCGAGGCCAGTATCGGATGGGTTCCTTACTTCCTGGAACGAGCTGATTTTGCCCACTCTCGTCATAAGTTTTGGACCCATAACCATTTCAGCGGCATGCTGCCCAGCGAAATGTTCAAAAAACACTTCATGCTGTGCTTTATTGATGACGCATATGGCCTGAAGAATCTGGACGAACTGAATGAAGACCTGATTGCTTATGAGTGTGATTATCCCCACTCAGACACACTTTGGCCTAACTGCCCGGATCATTTGTGGGGTGACATCAAACACCTCAAGCAACAACAGATCGACAAAATCACTCACCTCAATGCGATGAACTGGTTCAACTTTGATCCGTTCAAGCACATCAAAAAGGAAAACCTGACCGTTGGCGCGCTACGTGCGCAAGCGGCCAAAGATGGTGTGGATACGACGCCGAAATCCTGCGGCGGCGCCAGCCCCCTGGCGAAAGGCGAAGAGCCTCGTCGCATCACCTCCGGTGATTTGATGAGAATGTTCCAGCACCACGGTGAGCAAGGTAAGAAGATCGCAGGCTAACAAAAAAAGGCGGCAGCTCACAAAAAGTGGCCGCCTTTTTCTATTTCAGCAACCTCTTTTCCTTAGTGCATTCTATGGCACTGCGCTGTGCGCAATTCAGGAACTCTAACAGGAGAAAAATCAAGATGTCCGAAGCGTTTATAATTGACGCCGTCCGTACACCTCGAGGTATCGGCAAAATGGACAAAGGTGCTTTAGCCAAAATGCATCCGCAACATTTAGCGGTTGTCGTGCTCAAGGCTCTGCAGGAACGCAATAATATTAATACAGCCGAGTTGGATGATGTTATCTGGGGAACCAGTGCACAAAAAGGAACTCAGGCTGGCGATTTAGGCCGCATGGCGGCGCTTGATGCCGGATTCGATGTCAAGGTCAGCGGAGTGACTCTGGATCGGTTTTGCGGCAGTGGTTTGACCGCAGCCAACCTGGCGGCAGGACAACTGAAAGCCGGGTTCGAGGATTGTATTATTGCCGGGGGCACTGAAATGATGTCCCTGATTATGGCACTCAGCAAACAGGAAATGGAAGCGGGCATCAAGCCGATGGGCATCGGCACCGGCAACCTGCGCCTGCACGAGCGACACCCGCAATCGCACCAGGGTCTGTGTGCGGATGCTATTGCCTCAATGGAAGGTATTGGTCGTGAAGCCCTGGACGCATTCGCGCTAGAAAGTCAGCGTCGGGCAGCGATCGCCATTGAAGAAGGGCGTTTCGATCATTCCATCGTGCCTGTACTGGATGACGAGGGTAACCTTATTTTGGACCGTGATGAGCACCCTCGGCCCCAAACCACGCTGGAAAACCTCGCGGAGCTGAAGCCCAGTTTCAGCAAAATTGCAGATTTTCCCGCTGACCGGGATGGTAATACCTATCGCCAGTTAATCAACAAGCGCTATCCGGATCTGAAAATCGAGCATTTCCATCACGCCGGTAACTCATCGGGTGTTGTTGATGGAGCGGCCGGTTTATTAATGGCCTCAAAAGAGTACGCTGAAAAACAAGGCTGGAAGCCCCGTGCCCGTGTAGTAGCCGTTGCCAATATGGGCGGTGATCCAACTTTGATGCTAAATGCGCCTGTTGCAGCAGCAGAGAAAGTGTTGCATAAAGCCGGGCTCACTGTGAATGATATTGATTTGTGGGAAGTTAACGAAGCTTTCGCTGTCGTGGTAGAAAAGTTTATTCGCGACTTAAATATCGATAGAGACAAAATCAATGTCAACGGCGGGGCGATTGCATTGGGTCACCCAATCGGCGCAACCGGAGCCATTCTAATCGGCACCGTATTGGATGAATTGGAAAGACAAAATCTCAAGCGCGGTTTAATCACAATGTGCGCCGCAGGCGGCATGGCTCCGGCTATTATTATTGAGCGTGTTTGACAGCGCTAATATCGTACAGGCCTTTATAAAAAAAGCCGCATCAAATTGTAATTGATGCGGCTTTTTTCTGACGCTAACTAAACTCCCGCAATCGAACGCGGATAGAGACCGTATGTGTTAACTTTGAAACAGCTTACGGATTTCCCGACGCAGTAGCTTCCCCATCTCGTTATACGGCAACACATCCATCTTGGCTATGCGCTCAGGTACCCGAGACGAACGTAAGCGATCTTTCACTAAACTGCGCAGCTCGTCGTCAGCGGGTACGGGGCTGCCGGGTTTTACAGCAAAAGCAATACCCACCGCCTCACCCCACTCAACTGACGGTACCGCCACTGCCGCGACGTCCGCAATTGAAGGGTGGCTGAGCAATACTTCTTCTATTTCTCCGGGTGAAATATTTTCACCACCACGAACTATAACGTCATCAGCTCGCCCGGCAAGAAACAAGAAGCCTTCTTCGTCGAGCCAACCTGCATCACGGGTCGGAAACCACCCATCGGAATCCAGTGCAGAGCGTTCCCTGTATTCTCCAGAAACCTGTTCGCCACGCACGTATATCTCACCCCGTTCGCCGGCAGGAAGACAATTACCTTCTTCGTCCCGGATTTCCAGTTCTATTGTTGGTAACGGGCGACCTACCGAGCCGAGGCGAGCCCGAGCAGCAGGATCAGTAGAGGCAAATGAGGAAATATGATCGTCAGGGCCCAGCAATGCGATGGTAGAGCTGGTTTCTGTCAGCCCGTAGGCATTAGTGAAACCACACCCCGGAAAGCGTTGCATGGCTTTTTCGATTACCACCATAGGCATAGGGCCACCGCCATATGCGATCGCTTTTAGCTTTGACAGATCTGATTCAGCGCCTTCTTCCATGCGCGCGATTATGCGTGACAACATCGTAGGCACTACGAACGCGTTACTGGCGCGCTCTTCACTTGCCAACGTAAGCCAGGTATCTGGATCGAACGCGGGCAGCATCAAAATCTTCCGCATGGAATAGATAGAGCTGAGCAGGGCGGCAATACCGGCAATATGATAGGGCGGAACGCACACCAGACTGGCTTCTTCTTCTGCGGCCGATGCAAATTCCACCGTGCCCAGAATGTAGGAAACCAAATTGGCGTGTTTCAGCAAGGCCGCTTTAGGCGCAGAGGTCGTGCCGCTGGTGAAAATCTGTGCAGCAATACCGTCTTCCTGTTCACGCTCTTCGAAAGGTTCGTTGATCGCTTCTGCTTCGAGTACAAACTCAGCCCTTTGAAAGCAGTTATGCTTGCCTTCCGGGTTCAGTTTTTGAATACGCTCCACATCGCCTATGGCACAGGCGGGTGCAATCCGATTCAGTAACGCGGCTAGATCTTCATCTGCCAAGCGATAGTTCAGCGGCACGTAGGGAACCCCGGCCAAGGCTGCACCAAAGAATGCAATTGCCGTGGCCTCGCTACTTTCATCCAGCAATGCCACGAATTCGCAACCGCTACGGGTGATGACCGCTGCTGCACCCTGTGCGGCCTGCCATAACGAGCCATAACTCCAACGCCGCCCGCTACAGACTAGGGCGATCCGGTCGGGGTCGGTTTCTGCCGCCATTTGAAGAAAGAGTGAAATATTCATGGGCGGACCTTTAGTCGGAAGAGGGTAGAGGTTTGCTGTCTTTGATCTGTAGCGCGGTGCCACCGATCGAGAGCGAACCTTTACCTGCTTTAACACACAGCAGCTCTACTGTTGCATCGGCATCGACATAACGTTTGCCCACTTTTGTACCCTCGGCAAAAGCGGAATCCAGCTCAGCCTTTGCTTCCGGCGCAGTATCCGACATGGGGCTGCCGCCGCAATCCACTTCGATATTGCTTCCCTTAATGACCATGACTTCAGTATCACAAGCTGTGCTTTTTAGTTTTGTTCCTGGCTTCATAATGCGCTCGTTCTATTTTATAGGTTCTGTATGTAATTCTGATTTTACGCTGCTTAATACCGGCCGGCGTCAGGCAATTGCACCGCTGGATTTAAGCTTTTCAATGCGGTCCCATTCAACACCCAATTCCATAAGGAACGTTTCGGTATGCTCAGAAGCCTGAGGGGCTCGCGTATTTTCCACTGCCTGATGGTTAAACTGCACGGGGCCACGCACCAACTTGATCGGGTCACCGCCGTCAACCGACTCAACCTCAAACAACATATCATTGGCCAGGGCTTGCTCATCACCTGCAAGATCCAGCAGGCTTTGAACCGGCGCCCATTGACCTTTCATGGTTTTGAGGTGCTGACGCCAATATTCGAAGGGCTTGGCAGCAAAGGCAGCTGTCATAAGGTCACTGGCATCGCTCCAGTTTTTCATCAGCCCCTGAACAGTTGAAAATCGTTCATCGTCTGCGGCTTCCGGAATCCCCAGGTGAGTAAAGGTGTCTTTAATAAAGTTACCCGGTGTGATCATGCATAAATTAATAGTGCCACCGTCGGATGTGGCGTAATTTCCGGTGAACGGGTTATTCGGGTTACCACCGGAGCGGGGCATACGGTTGCGCATGACGTCGTTCTTTTCAATAAAGAGGTCAACTGCCGACCCGGCCGCCCACCAGGCGGTACTCAGCAAAGAAACGTCAACTTCGCTGGTTTCACCGGTCTGCGCGCGATGAAATAAAGCGGCGGAAATACCGCCAGCGATATTCATACCTCCGATAGAATCACCAAAGGCAGCGATGCCCTGGGCCAATGGCTGACCTAACTCTTCTGGTGACATGGAGTGACCGACACCGCTACGTGACCAGAATGCCGTGCCATCAAATCCGCCGATGTCCCGTTCCGGGCCCTTGTCGCCATAGGCACTGCCGCGGGCATATATAATATTCGGGTTAGCCGCACGGATATGCTCCAGATCGATTTTCAGTTTCTGGCGCTGGAACGGCAGATAATTCGTAATAAAGACATCGCAGTCCTTGGCAATTTCATAAAGCAACTCCACGCCTTCGGGATTGGATATGTCGATGCCTACACTGCGTTTACCCCGGTTTGCGTGCTCCATCATGGTGTTACGTTGCGGGTCTATTTTCATGCCACCCATATTGATGAAACCACGCTGAGTATCACCGCGGACCGGATGTTCAATCTTAATTACGTCAGCGCCCCAATCAGCCAAAATAGCGCCGGCTGCAGGCACAAAAGTGAATTGTGCTACTTCAAGGACTTTCACGCCCTTCATTACTTGAGTCATAAGTTATTCTCCGGTTTCTAGTTATTCTGCGGGTACGTGCCTGACGACAAAGACGTTGGCTTTATAAGAGAAATTGAAGGTATAATACTAAACAACAACAGTGTTGTATATAATGAGGTCGACGCAACGCACGGGCAAACTCTCACCTGCAACAGAACAGTATTAGGTTTGCCGATGGAAATTAGGCACTGGATTTCCAGTCAAAGTCCGGCCTTGGATAATAAGAAATTTCTATAGGATTTAATACCATGAAACTTGATTCTACTCTATCTGCAGTCGTCACGGGCGGCGCATCAGGACTGGGCTTGGCAACGGTAAAAGCATTAAGGGCACAGGGAGTTAAAGTTGCCATATTCGATCTTAATCAGGAGATCGGCGAAAAAATGGCAAAAGAGACCGGCGCGGTCTTCTGTCAGTGCGATGTTTTGTCAGACGAAAGTGTCGATCAGGCATTTGCGAGTGCGCGTGAGGTCAATGGACAGGAGCGGATTTTAGTTTGTTGTGCCGGCGGTGGTAACGCTATCCCTACCGTGCGCAGAGATAAAAAGACAGGTGAAATTCAAATGTTTCCTACCGACAAGTTCGAGTGGGTTTTACGTTTGAATACCGTGGGCACGTTTCGCTGCATCACCCGTTCTGCAGCGGGCATGATGGCTGAAGATCTACTGGACGAGGAGCGCGGCGTTATCGTGAACACGGCATCAGCGGCTGCCACAGACGGACAGATGGGGCAAGCTGCCTATTCGGCAGCGAAAGCCGGTATTGTGGGTATGACCCTGACCATCGCCCGTGACTTATCCCGTGAGGCAATCCGCGTAAATACGATACAACCCGGCATATTCGATACCCCGGCCATGGCAAGAGCACCTCAGGCAATGAAAGACGCGCTGGGCGCAATGGTGCCTCATCCCCGTCGCCTCGGCCACCCGGATGAATTTGCGAGCCTGGTTCTGGAAATGGTCCGTAATCGATACATGAATGCAGAAACCATTCGTTTGGACGGTGCAATACGGATGCAACCCCGGTAAGCCAAGCGAAACAACCAATACAACAATTAGAAACAGACTAATTCGAGAGGACCAGAGTTATGACCAATGAAACCACAACGACATCCCCGATCGATTATGCAACTGAAGGTGCGGTAGCGATCATCAGCCTGAATCGCCCGGCACAAGCAAATGCTCAAAACAAGGAACTGTTATTGGAATTAGACAAAGCCTGGGACCGTGCAGCTGAAGATGATCAGGTTAAAGTGATTGTGTTGCGGGCCAACGGCAAGCATTTTTCATCCGGGCACGACTTGTCCAACTCGAACGCTCAGGCGCAGTTCGATAAGGACAAAGCGGAATCCGGCATGATGAAATTATATATGCACGAGCGTAAGCATTTTCTCGGATTCAGTCGCAAATGGCGCGATATACCCAAACCATCTATTGCGGTTGTGCAAGGCTCCTGTATCGCTGCGGGAATGATGCTGTGCTGGCCTTGCGATTTAATCCTTGCTGCCGATAATGCAAAATTTCGTGACCCGGTTGTCATGATGGGCATAGGGGGCGTGGAATACCATGGTCACACATGGGAATTCGGCCCGCGTAAAGCGAAAGAGATGCTATTCACAGCGTCTTCTATAACCGCAGAAGAAGCACGTGAGTTGGGAATGGTGAACCGCGTCATACCATTGGAAGAGCTCGATTCCCAGGCTATGGAGCTGGCCCAGCAGATTGCAAAAATGCCTGCCTTCGGACTGGCGATGGCAAAACGTGCCGTCAATCAGACACTGGACATCCAGGGTCAGTACTCCGCTATCCAATCGGTATTCGATATTCATTCAATAGGGCATGGCAGCGCAGTTGCCCAGTGTGGATTCCCGGTATTAGTGGACCTGGAAAAGCTAAAACAAGCGGGCAAGAAACCGCAGGAATAAAGCTTATCCATTCAGGTATCTATATAAAAGGATTCACTGCTGTCCCGTTAAGGAGAAATAAAAAGGTCTGATTCCGCCACAATTGATACAATGAGATTGCTTAGAAAACAGTGTATTAATAGAGGGAACCA
>Ga0208570_1000040_pt1 | contig 70092 bp, 61 predicted proteins | sample DeeseametaMP1202_FD_184192 | JGI IMG/M metagenome (GOLD analysis project Ga0208570, IMG submission 184192) | Marine microbial communities from the Deep Indian Ocean - MP1202 (SPAdes) | ecosystem: Environmental > Aquatic > Marine > Oceanic | place: South Indian Ocean | collected 2011-03-08
CGTTCAGATTTCCCTTGGAACCATTCTGAATTTCCTCCGCGGTGGGCAGATCCACAATCGAACCTACAGTGGCAAGTGCCGCTGGTAAATCTACCATGCCGCCCGGAAGCATCACCGTTGGACCTTCCGCCACGCTATGAGTGTTAAGCGCCTCATCATACAAAAAGGCTTTGCCCTCCGGAGTTAAATTGCCGTCGTCGTCGGTAAAATAAGAAGCATAGGTATCAATCCGCTCTTGCATACATTCACAGTACGCTTCCATTTCCATTTCCAAACCCTATACGCCAGCGATACCCTTCAAATGCATTTGGCGCCCGTTAAGCTGTACCAGCCCTGCTGGATTGAAATGGACCGAATCAATTCCTGGCGGATCAGCCGTAACCGCATGCCCCAAGGATCGCGCTTTGGCACTGCCAACAGTTAAACTGTCAGTAAATGAAGCCTGCACTAGAGGACAAAAACAAACCCACAATGACGAACGAACAAGCGCAACTCAGGTACCCCAAGACCTTACCGAAACCAAAGCGTTTATCCTGCGCCTGGCGGTGATTCATGTACTCAGATTTCGTCTTAATTGAACCCCAGAACAAGTTATTTCTATTTTTTTACTTGTAGTTAATCTCGCAAATAAATTAGGGATGAGAGAGGCAGGGCTACCAGCTAGCAATACAGGTGGATGAACAGGTAAACACGGAGAAAGTCGGTGCCCATCGGATTAAAGATACAGGGACCATAAGCTAAATATATCAACGATTTAACTGGATTATTTAAAGTATTACAAAAGATAACCTGGGTGAGGAAAATGGGAATTTCAGGGCCGCGTATTTTTTCGCAAGACCGCTAGTTGCCCGCGTTCCAAAACAAAAAATAGCCGTTCCGCTCTGAATAGCGATCAGATATACCCGGTTATGCCAGATCCCCCAGACGAGCCAATTGCAGTTGTAGATGTTCCATACTGATATCGGACTCCCGCCTTACAATTTGTGCCAACTGCTGAAGGCGCAATTCCAATGTTGAAATAAGCTGCTCGAAATGTTGCCGCCTGAGCGTAGGATCCGATTGCTGGGTTGGATCCGGTAAGCCCCAATGGGACTTTATTGCCTTTCCAAACCACACAGGACAGGATTCTCCCGACGCCTGATCGCAGACGGTAATCACTACGTCCGGATTGAAATTACTCACTTCGTCCCAGCTCTTACTGTACAAATGTTGGGTGGGGAATCCTCTATTTTTGAGCATTGACAATGTATCAGGATGAATTTGTCCGGCGGGATGACTGCCTGCACTGGTGACAGTCCATAACCCCTGCCCAACCTGCTGGGCAATGCTTTCAGCCAAAACGCTGCGGCAGGCATTATGAGTACATAAAAATAACAAGTTCATTGCACCGTCCTTTGAAAGTATCCAATCCTTTTGATTCCAGTCCGGGGACGCAAACACCAAAGCGTGCAAGTCATTCGGTGTCACCCTCCCAATTTGTTAAGTCCAGCCTGGACAATTTGCTGTGACAGAGGAAGGTACATTAAGGGTTTAGCCAATGTTTGGCCCTCCGTTAAAGACCATTTAATCAAATTCCTTACAGCGAGGTCTTTGTCAGGGTCATTGTAACGTTGATGTAATAACGCCCATGTGTAGGCCACGATCGGATACGAACTATCGCCTTCTGGATCACTGATTGACTCGCTCAAGTCGGACGAGCTCGACAAGGCCGATCCCGAAAGCCCCTCTTCCCCTGCATCCAGGCTTGGCAACACATATTTTCCGGCCTGGTTTTCCAGTTTCGCGGTTTTTAATCCCATACGATGAGCAAAGCCGTATTCTACATAGCCTATGCTGTATTTGGTGATAGCAAGCCGTTGGGCGACGCCTTCGTTCCCAGGCGCGGTCATAGTTGACCCAGGCCAATCAATCGTTTTGGCAGCCCCCAGCCCCACCTTCCAGCTTTGGCTAATTGATGACAAATGATGGGTAAATGCATAAGTGGTTCCGCTGCTATCGGCACGGGCCACTACCTGGATAAACTTAGGCGGAAGTTTTAGACCCGGATTAGCTGCTGCGATTCGCGGATCATCCCATCGAGTGATTTTTCCGAGAAAAATATCTGGATACACCTCTCTTGGCAGCTTGATTGTGTCGTCAATGTCATCAAGATGATAGGCAATGCTAATCATCCCCGAGGTCACTATGATTTCACTAATGTCCTCTTTCAATCGAGCAGACTCTGCGGCATTCAAGGGGGCATCGGTGGTACCTATATCGGTTGTTCCTGCGATAAATTCCTCGATTCCAGCGCCACTGCCGATGGAGCGGTAGACTGGCTTCAAATTCGGATTTTTTTGACCCCAAGCCTCCAGTACCCTATTGAAAAACGGGCTTGCAAAGGTCGATCCTGCCACGCTCAATTCCGTGCGTTGATCGGTGGCAGTTGGGGTTTCGATCACGTTTTCATTGGAGTCGCAGCCAGAAAACACGGGTAAAGCCAGGATGAAACCTAAACGTATTAATATTTTCAGCGAAAGTTTCATGCTCATTCCTTTGGAAGCCAATTAGTAAAGAAAAAGAATTATGGTTCAACGTCGAGGCTCAAAATTAGCAAGCGACTGTTACATATATATGAATATCCGTATATATGTAATTTCATACATTAGAACGGGATTAATGACTGCTCGAGCGCTTCCAGCGCGGTGAGTCAATCACCAACTGGGCATTGGTCAATTCCTGCAACCCGCAGCGCCGACTAAAGGCGTGCTCAATCAATTATTCACTTTACTTTGAGACCTCATGCGAATACGATTCGAACCTTATTCGAATTGAGTTCACCGAATCATGCCGTCGATGCCGAAATATTCAGACCAGGCTCAGGAAGACCTGATCCTGGATAGCGCAGCCAAGTGCATTCAAAGCTCTTCCCTGCTTGATTTCACCATGTCCGCTATCTCCAAAGAAGCGGGCCTATCAATGGGGTCCATCTACAAACACATTCAAAGTAAAGAAGACGTTTTGGTCGCTCTCGGCTATAGGTCGAAAGTCCATTTCAAGAATCTGGTGCATCAGATATTCGAGCTACCGCTGCCACCGGTTGCCAAGATAGTTGCCGTGCAATTGATGGATCACAGCCTGGTTTCTGACATTGGTTTCGGTCCTCAGCTGGAAACCTTGCTAGGCAATGAATCAATTCTGAAGCGGGCCTCCCGCCGCTGGCTTGAAAAATTTATGGAAATTAACATCGAGGTGGAGGACGTGTTTACCCAGCTTTTGCTCCATGCATGTGAAAGCAGTGAGTTATTGGTGGCTCAGGATGAGAAAGCCAATCTGGTGAACGAAATAGTAACCAGTAGCTGGTCACTTTGCATCGGACATACCCAGGTTGCTATGCAGCGCGGGTCACGCAATATCCTGGACCAAGGAATACCACCGCCGGTCCGATACGAAAGTGACGCCACAATCATTCAGACCTTGAAACGCCTGTTAAATACCTATCAATGGAAATCACCGCTAACCTCAGAGCTTATTGAATACACCTGTGGGCAATTACAACAAAGCGGACTTCGATAAAACACAACTTAAACCTGCAAGCAGGGAGCAATATTATGAATTTGCGTAAATGGGGCATAACGTTGCTGAGCTGCATTATAGTGTTTGCAGCTTTGGCTTATTTTAAAGTAACAGAAATTCGCGCAGCGATCGCGTTCGGGGAATCGTTCCCTGAGCACTCGGAATCGGTGGAAGAAGCGGTTGTGCAAACCGTAAATTTCACACCCACTATTCGCGTCATTGGCGAAATGGTCGCGCCTCAACGGCTGGATCTGCGTAACGAATTGGCGGGTGAAATCGCAGAAGTGAATTTTCAGTCAGGGGCTACGGTCGCTAAAGGACAAGTGCTGCTGCAATTGGATACATCAGTAGAAACCGCCAATCTTGAAGCCGCCGAGGCTCGTGCTGAATTAGCCCAATCCGTTTACAAGCGATCCGAAGACCTGTTCCGTTCCAAAGCCGTTAGCAAAGATCAGCTTGACCGCGCCAAAGCAGACCTCTCAACCTCAGTCGCGGAGATGGAAGCCCTAAAACGAACCATTGAGAAAAAAACCTTACGCTCCCCATTCGATGGTAAAGCCGGACTGCACGATTTCGAGGTGGGTCAGTTTTTGATGGACAACACCTTCATCACAACCTTGATCAGCGACAAGGATTTTATTTGGGTTGATTTTAAAGTCCCTCAATTTTATCGCCGGTTATTACCGGGAACGGAATTGGAAATTACTACCATCGGCCACGCCAATAGCCGGATTCAGGGTACTGCAACCGTGGTCGCTGAAAACACGATCATCGAATCGATCAACCGCAGCCGGACGTATCGCGCAAAAGTGCCGAACGCCGACAATCAACTAACCGCAAACACTATGGTGAATGTGAAGGTCCCGGTAGACGACGAAGAAGCCTTGTTGGAGATACCTTCGGTTTCGATTCAACAAGATCCGCTGGGACAATTCGTTTTCCTATTAGTAGAGGATAAGGAAAACAAAGGCTTTCGGGCTAATCGCAGGCAAGTAAAAGTGAAAGCAATAGAGAATGAAAAAGCGGTCATTGAATCTGGTGTAAAAGCAGGTGATCTTATAGCGGCTGCCGGTGCGTTTAAGTTACACGAGGGGTTATTGGTTTTCAGCCGCAAAAGGCAGGAAATAACCAGCGGTGTGGCCTCTGATAGCCAGCCACCAGCTATTGAGCAGGATAGCTTGTAATGGATATTTTCGTAAAACGACCGGTTCTGGCGATTGTTATATCCGTTATATTATTACTGGCTGGCGGTTACGCAGCGATGAAAATACCAGTACTTCAATTTCCCCAAATTGAAAGCTCTTCACTGGTTATCACGACCTCCTATCCGGGTTCATCCGCCGAAGTGGTTCAAGGATTTATCACTGAGCCGATTGAACGGGCTGCTATGACAATACCGGGGGTGGATTATGTCGAAAGCAGCACCAGCGCCGGCCTCAGTGAAGTGACAGCGTGGCTCGAATTGAATGAAGACAGTACTCGCGCGTTGGCAGAGCTGTCGGCCCGGCTTGCGCAAATCAGCTACGAATTGCCGGATGGCGCCGAAGACCCCGCGGTAGAAGTCGTCCGCGCCGACCGACCTGCAGCGCTCTTCTATATGGATGTTCGGGGCGAAGAATGGTCCCGTTCAGAATTGACTGATTATATGGAACGGCAAGTGAACCCTCAATTCGCCTCTATTAAAGGCGTACAAAGGGTCGGCCTGGAAGGGGGGCGCTCACCGGCCATGCGGGTTTGGATTGATCCGGATAAGATCGCGGCACTGAATGTCGGTGCCGATGAGATCATCAATGCCATCCGCTCGAATAATGTGATTGCCACCATGGGCAAAACCGAAAACAGCCGTCAACAAATCAATTTATTGAGTAATGCAACCCTCGCAACCGTAGAGGACTTTCAGCAGCTTGTGATCTCCAATAAAGACGGCGTGGTGATCCGGCTTGGCGACGTCGCGCGTATCGAAATGGGGGAAACCCGGGGTACCATCGCGGCACGTTACAACCAGAAAACCACACTCTATATTTCGATCTGGCCGTTGCCGGGTGCCAACGAAATCGCCATCGGAGATGAAGTCTATAAACGACTAGCCGCGATCAACGAGACACTTCCAAAAGGGCTATCCATCCACACCGGATACGACGGCACTATCTACATGAGAGAGTCGTTAAAAGAAATTTTTACCACGCTGTTTGAAACCATTTTATTAGTCGGTTTGGTTGTGTTGCTGCTAATGGGCTCATTCAGGACCGCCCTGGTTCCACTGGTCGCCATACCGGTGTCCATTCTGGGTAGCATCGCCGTAATCTATCTGATGGGTTTCGGACTCAACTTGCTAACCATTCTGGCCGTTGTCTTATCGGTGGGCCTGGTAGTAGACGACGCCATAGTCGTGGTTGAAAACGTCGCCCGGCACCTGCGAGAAGGACGCACCCGGTTCGATGCAGCATTGGTGAGCTCAAGAGAACTGCTCTCCCCCATTATCGCTATGACGTTTACTCTTGCAGCCGTGTATACCCCCATCGGTTTCGTTTCCGGGTTTACTGGCAGCCTTTTTAAAGAATTCGCGTTTACGCTGGCCATTGCAGTAATTATTTCTGGTATCGTGGCTATCACACTTTCTCCTATTATGAGCGCCTGGGTATGCGCAGATTACGGTCGAGAAAGTAAAATGACCCAACGTGTTAACGGCTGGTTTGATGCGCTTAAAAGCCGCTACGAAACACTGCTGGTAAAAAGCTTCGCCTGGCGCAACCAGATATTGGTGTTCGCTCTGTTTATCTCACTGCTTGTGGTACCGTTCTATCTGTTTTCCGGCAAGGAGCTGGCACCGATTGAAGACCAGAACAGCATTAACATCATCATCGAATCTCCGCCACAAGCATCGGTGGAATACACCGACGACTATATGCACGACGTGATTGACTTGATAGAGAAAACCACGCCAGGATTGAATATGGTATGGCAGATTATTTCACCCAATGGTGGATTCGGTGGCATTGAATTCGTTGATTTTGACCAGCGCGAACAATCAGTACAAGAACTCCTACCCTCGGTTTATGGACAGTTATCTGCGATCACCGGTGTGAGAGTTTTCCCCATACTGTTTCCAAGCCTGCCAACCGCCGGACAATTTGATGTTGAGATGGTGGTGCAATCCCCGGATGACTACCAGACGATGGAAAGCTTTGCCAAACAACTGGTAAATGCGGCCTATCAAAGTGGTAAATTCATGTTCGTGGACACCGACCTGAAAGTAAATTTGCCGCAAACCCAGATCAGCTTCAACCACGATCGCATTGCTGATTTGGGGATGGATGTTAATTATGTCAGCGCACAACTTTCATCATTCCTGGCCGAAATGGATGCCAACCGATTTAATGCCAATGGTAAAGCTTACCGGGTTATTCCCATGGTTGAAAATCAGTCCCGCAACACTCCGTCAGCGTTGCTGGATCTTTCCATCCGCACTCCAAATGGGGAATTAATACCACTGCGAGCAATAGCCGAGCTGGAATCCAGGGTCAGCCCCAGAGAGTTGGGCACGTTTAACCAACAGAAATCCTTTCGCGTCTACGGCGGTGTGCTGCCAGGCACTACCAACGGCCAGGCACTTGAAACGCTGGAGCTGGCGGCAAAAGACTTGCTTCCGACCAGCTACTCCGTGGATTACGCCGGTGTGTCCAGACAACTCAGGAAAGAAGGCAACAGCATGTTGTCCGTGCTGGTCATAGCCATAATTGTTGTGTATCTCGCTCTGTCCATCCAGTTCAATAGTTTCCGGCTGCCCCTGGTTGTCTTGCTGGGATCCGTTCCGCTCGCTTTATCCGGTGCGATGCTGTTTAGTTTTCTGAGCCTGACAACGGTAAACATCTATGCACAAATCGGCTTTATAACCCTGGTGGGGCTGATTGCCAAAAACGGAATATTGATTACCGAGTTTGCCCATGAACAGCAGATCGCCGGCATGAATAAAATTGAGGCTATCCGCGCGGCAGCATCCCTGCGATTACGCCCGGTACTCATGACCACAGCAGCCACCGTGCTGGGACATTTTCCACTGGTTTTGGTCACCGGGGCCGGTGCTGAAGCGCGCAATAGCATTGGTATTATATTGGTAGCGGGCATGGCTATCGGCACCCTGTTCACTCTGTTCATTTTGCCGTCCGTTTACCTTTGGCTAGCGCCAGCCGGCTACAATAAGCCATCTAAAATAAAACAGGAGCATCCACTCCCCGGGGAGCAGGAAGGCGTTCTTGATAACGCATAATCAAGACCCTTACTAATATTCCCTTGCCATTAAATCTGTATTTATATACAGTTCCGGTAGTGCTAATGGCCCCCCGAGTCTTGTTACTAGGATTCAGAGGCGGGCTCGACCGGTTTAAATGCCGGATTTAATTCCGCTCAAGATAAAAGGTTCGAGGTGATTTATGGCTGTAGTGGTAATGTGGAAATGCGATCGGGATGGCAGTATGTTTACAGATAAAAAAGAGGCTGACGCCTACGATAAAATGCTTGAATTGGCAGAACATTTTACAGAATTCCTAAAGACTCAAAGCACTGGTATCAGTGAAGCCGAGGCCGAAAATATCGGCTTGCTGTTAGCTAAAAACAAAGATTCCGTAATGAGCGCCTGCAAAGGAAAACCAGAAGCCCTTCTCGAAATCAGTGACGAGTCCGACAATCAGGAATCCAAGGTAACAGCCCTGCCCGCTAAATCCTGAAGATCATCTAAGACTTAACGGGTTTTATTTTCAACGCTATAATCTGAGCCTTGTTTAACCCTTGTTTTAAAATTCAGGCGACCATTAGTGGATAAGGCTCAGATCTATCAATCCTTTCTGAATGAAATGACCAACGTGTATAACGATGCTGTAAAAGCAGCGGAAGATGCACATGCTACGGCCACTCATACTGAAAGCACTGCCGAAAATAAATACGACACATTTGGCCTGGAATCCGCCTATCTTGCCCATGGCCAATCACAGCGTGTCTTACAATATCAATCTGATCTTCTATCATTGAACAATCTGAACTTACCAAACCTGGACGCGTCATCTTCGATTATTCAGGGGGCATTGGTAGTGATCGAAGATCAGAACCAGGTCGAAAAAATCGTGCTATTGGGTCCTGTGGCCGGAGGACTAACGGTATCCATAGAAGGCAAAAACATCTCCATGGTCTCTATCAGTTCTCCGTTAGGCCAAAAACTCTTGGGTAGCTTCGAAGGGGATTCTATTGCGGTTGCTATCGGCTCAGATTTAAAAGTCTACGATATTGTTGCAGTCAGTTAACGTCCCCGGTCTTTGGTTCGGATTTCGATCACTTTACCGTTATAGAAATCCACTTCCCGAAGAAATTGTCCGGAACCCTGATCATAGGTCCAACGCTCAATGTCTCTATAGACCGGTTCAATTTCTTGTAAATCAACAGTGACACCCTTGGGGTTAACTTCACTGGACGCCTGCAACCGGCTATTTTTAACTCCGATTACTTCTTCCCTGATGACCTCCTGATATACAGGGTTACCGCACCTACTCGTGACTTCATAAGCGGATGCACCGATATCCACCAATTTACGATCGCAACGCATGGCGGCATGCGCACCACTGGAAGCAGTGGCACAAGCCAGCAGCAAAAACACGCCAGTATTGAAATAACTCATATCCCTTAGCCTCATGCAGAATCATTAACATACCTATATGACACCACAGAATATAATAATCACCCCAAATACTGTACCTGATTTTGGAGTGATTATTATTCCTTGGAAGAAAGGTGATTTAGAGGTAATCGGTGCAGGGGAAAAACTTGTTACCGCTCATAGACTTGGCGTCCCATCGACCGCGCCTACAACTGCGGTTCCCCTTTGGAATGGACACTTAATTCAGCGTTTAGCAATGATCCAAACTGCATGGACGATACCGGGAATATAACCCAACAGAGTCAATAAAATATTCAACCAGAAGGCACCTCCGAAACCGACTTGCAAAAACACGCCTAAGGGTGGTAATAGAATGGCAATTATAATTCTGATCAAATCCATTTATTGCTCCTTATTTCCTTCCAGTGAATCGGACTTATTACGACATAGAACCCACGTACTATAGTCACGCTTTTTTGATTTAATCAACCCGAAAAAGTTCAAGCGAAAATTCAACGCAATGACCAATGCGATAAGATATCTGCTCATGCGATTTGCAACCGCAAAGCAAATCCAATGTATATCGATGGCCTAATTTACACCCGCACATACGCTATATTGCATACAGCAAATTTACAGGAGTGATTTATCGCTGTGGATCTCCCGGAACGTTTAGTAGGCTGCGTAAAGAACGCAAACTGACTCAAAAGGTTTTAGCTGAGAAGCTAGAGGTACATATCACCAGATTCAGCATTGTGAGAATGGCAGCACCCAATAAGGCTGCAATTTGAGGCGATCTGTCAGTTTGATGAAGAAGACAAGCTGCTGGTCCAAGGTGTATTGGAAGGATTGATACTCAAGCATCAGGCCAAGCAGTCATTGCAGCGACAGGCTGCGGCTAAGGGGAATAAATATCGGATAAAGAAAAGCCCGCAGTGCGGGCTTGGGATCTTCGAAAATGCATGCCCGACTACCGTGCTGCCCTCATAAGCTTGCTGGGCAGATGTCAATGCGTTAGTGTTCAGAATTCTGTGTCATTTCTTTATCATTAGACCAAAAGAGATGACCTATGACCAAACCAACATTCGATATGGAAGCCGCCCTCAAAGCCCTGCGTGAAGGCCGAGTTGGATGAACACCTGGCCAACGAGGAAGCGCCTAACCGTAAGAACGGAAAGTCTTCCAAGACCTTAAAAGACCCCACTGGCAGCGTTGAGTTGGATCCCCCCCAGCGACCGGTCTGGCACCTTCGAACCCCAGCTGATCAAGAAGAACCAGACTCACCTCACCGATGAATTGGAACGCAAGATCCTGGCTCTGTTTGCCCTGGGTAACAGTTACCAGGACATCCGCGGCCATATTGCCGATCTTTACGGTGTCGAGCTTTCCAATGGTACCACCAATGCTGTCACCGACAAGCTGCTTCCTGAGTTGTAGGCGTGGCGTGAGCGAGACCTGGAAGCCATCTATCCTATCGTCTGGCTGGACGCTATACACTACAAAATAAAAGAAAACGGCCGCTATGTCAGCAAAGCCATTTACACCATCCTGGGCCTCAACATCGAAGGCAAGAAGGAGCTGTTGGGCCTGTATTTATCGGATCAGGAAGGCGCTCATCACTGGCTTTCAGTGCTGACAGATCTGTACAACCGAGGCGTAAAAGACATCCTGATCGCCTGTGTTGATGGATTGAAGGGCTTTCCTGAAGCCATCGAAAGCATCTACCCCAATACCGAGATCCAGCACTGCATCACTCACCAGATTCGCAACTCTATGAAGTACGTCGCCTCAAAGAACCAGAAGGCGTTTATGACCGATCTAAAATGCGCTTACAAGGCTGCTACGCTGAACGCTGCCGAAACCGCTCTGGATGAACTGGAAGCCAAATGGGGTGACAAATACCCGATGGTGATCAATTCCTGGCGTAGTAAATGGTTCACCTTGTCGACTTATTTCAAATACCCGGATTATGTCCAGAAGGCAATCTACACCACCAATGCCGTTAAAGCTGTTCACCGCCAGTTCCGCAAGCTCACCAAAACCAAAGGTGGCTTCGCCAATGAAAACAGCTTACTGAAGCTGTTCTATGCCGGTATACTCAAAGCCACTGAGCGATGGACTCATCCGATTCAAAACTGGAACCTGACGGGGTCGCCTAGACGCTGTCACAGCTCACGATCCACTTCCCTGATCGATTGGAGAAATTCATCAGCTTATGATGCCACTAGGCTGACACAGAATTTTGAACACCCTCGTTAAATTCAGAGTCCGAGGAATCTACAACCATTATAGATTCCTCGTAATCATTTAACTCATCAGACAATAGTTGCTCTCCAGTACGCTGTAAATGGAACTTCAGCTTCAAGCCGAGCTCATCTAGGGACAATACAGCTAATAAATTCTGATCCCTTTTCTCCTTATTCCAATGAGAGAAAATTTTTCGAGTAAGCAAAACGCCTTGAATCAGGTAATCTGCTTCAACATAGTCATCGATATTGATCGAGTTTATAAAGCATTCAAATCCAGTTTTATCAGGAAAGTCATCTACCGAGGCGTTAGTTTCAATATTTATGCACGCTTTAATAAAAACACAACCGTACTTTTCACTGAAACCAGACTCTCCAATCTTAAGTAATTCACGATCTAGCACTCTACCGTTCAATTCTAAATGAGAGTACGCCGTAGCCATATCTTTGTTCATCGTAAACATATTTTATTCTCCAAGATATTTGGTCATGGCTTTATCTATTGCAGCTCTAAACTTTTTATCACTAAGCATTTTATTTACAGACTTTGGTGCATTAGGAAAAGATTTTGTTTCCGGGTCATACAAATACTTATTGTTTTTATTGTCTTGATAATGTACTTGACCTGGCCTCTGCCCGGGATTTGGATTTTCAACATCTATTCTCTCTTTACCCTTACCCTTCCATAAAGTCTTGCTTGCGGTTTTCGTTCCATTTGCACCCAGCATCCCTCCCTTTGCAACATTAAAACTTAGCTATCAGTTACATGGCCGCGCAGTTTCTCTTCAAACACTTTTTTGTCCAATTGCATTAGCTCTGCCAACTCACAGACGAGAGCCAAAGACTCACCAGGAATCTGCTTGTTCTCCTCAATCACGATATCAACCAAGGTATCCAAAGCCAGTTCATATTCACCAGCATCAATGAAATCCTGTACTTCATTTCTTTCAGAATTGGTAAATATTTCTAACAACAGACCAAGCAATCGTAACAACAGATTTTCGATAGACTGATAATCGTAGGTAGTCATCATGGGTTTCTCGGCACGTTAGTTGGGAACCCTGAGACAATATCTCCATTGCGTTCCTGAATTACTCTGATATCAATCCCATCGCGCGTTCCTTCGGTAATGGTCCGCCCGCCACGCCCAGTACGAGTTACGGCAGTTGGATCAGTCGCAATGTCAGATATTTCATGCATGATTTTGTCATCTGACCAGCCTTGAGGAAACTCACTCTTTCCTGGCTTGCCAGTACCAGATCTATGCCCACCACCTGTGGCATCACCGTCAAGGATGTGTCTACGACGCTTAGAAGAAGCAAGGTCTACATAGTCATCTGCCTTCTTTGCAACAACAAATTAGTTCCAAACGACCGGAGCCTTCCCCTCCTGTCTCAGCACCATTGCTTCAGGCCCATTGTAATCGCAATCAGCTAATCCTATCGAAAGTGAATCGCCAGTATCGAAGAGAATGATGACTGAGGCATCAGACTCCTCTACATATCTAACTTTCTTGCCTTCAATGCCAAGCACCGAGCCGCCATCATAGACATAATTATTGTAGATGCTGAGAGTAGTTCTATCAGAAAAAACGATCTGAATATAGTCATGTATTTTCTCAATTTTCCCAGCAATGAGACCAATCAAAATCTGTAGAGCAGCCATACTAATTCAATCCTCAGTCTATTGGGAAATGGCTATCTTTATTTGAAAGAGTTCGTCCGGTATATGGGTCAACCCCTTGTCCAGCCTTATTCTCATATTTGATATAGCCATTCGGATAACCAGGACTATTTCCGCGAGGTGGAGTTGCGTCCATCATCCGCATAGTATCTACCTGACCGTTAGCACCACCCGATCCACCAGTAAAAGCATCCCCAGTTTTCTTGCCTGCCGGATTAACTACTGACGTTGGTCCAGTTGCGCCTTTCGGAACAGGAAATGCTGTACCACCAGGAGAAACAACAAAGTCTGGTGCGCTATCAGCTTTCCCTGCACTCTTTGCAACTTTAGTAAGTCCTAAAACACCAGATGCCGCTTTTAATCCCGGCCCCCCTAACCAGAAATCCCAAGTCGATACTACATCATCAACCCATTTTGATCCTGCATAAAAATTTTCTTTGAGAAAACTAGCTATATTCCTACCTTTGGCACTGGGATCATCTATTTCTAAGGCTGCTAATGTAGCCTCCCTACTCTGCCTCCCATCCGGATCAATGTACTTATACGGATTATTATTCGCATAAGCATACCGATTAAAGCTCATCGGGTTCCCTTCCACAAACCCAACCGGGTCAATCGCCAAAAAACGTCCGACTTCCGGATGGTACCAACGTCCCTGCATATAAGTAACATTCAGGCTTTTCTCATCCACATGACCGGTGAAACCTACGCTGTTGTCACCATCTTGCTTGATTAGCTGAGCACCATAGGGCAAATAGTCTTGACGCCACTTAACAGCGCCTGAATGGTCCGTTGCCATGATGGGTGAACCCAGGTGATCCGTTGTAATGTAGGTAATGCTTTCTACGGCCGCGTTGCTGCAAAAGGCAAAGCCAAACATTAACAATATGATTAAAGCGCGGCTTACGCTTTTTGTGATAATTTCAAAATGCTTCATAGTCGAAATGCCTGCTTTGATATTAATAAATCCTATCTCTTTATTGGGCGCATGACGACCGTGCCCTAAACTCTGCCAGTTGCTGGTGGATAGCCAGGAGGTGAGCCGCTTATTCATATTGACTCTCCTCCGGTCCATTGCCGTTGGGTACAAAGCTCGAATCGGTCGTCAACAAAATGCGATCAATGATGACGTCCGATTCGCGCATCCACAGATTCAAATGATGCACACCGGGGCTGCTCACCTCGAAAGTGAATACGTTTCCAGCAGAACCCTGCCGAACATTGGACCAGGACCAGCCATTGGGCGGGGGAATGACGAAATATTTGCCCGAACTGTGCGGGATGCCGTCCATTCCAGGATAAAAAGTGCGGGAGGTACTATTCGGAGCATACCCGCGTATCCATAGGTAATAAGTACCCGTTTGCGTAAAATCGATGGCGTAATCAACTCGGGCATTATCGGTCGTAAAGCCATTCGGCGGTGAAACCGAGGCCCCTGCAGGCGCGACTATCGCACCTTCGCCCACAGCTTCTGCTGGGGTAATCAATTCCCAATTGTAGTTTTCAAAGGACTGCTCTTGGTTGATGTAATGCTCACCCTCCATGACCACCAGGCCTGCTGATTCCTGATAGACAAAGTTACCCGTAGTGACAGGTATTGTCTCCACCGTGATGGTAACGGTTTGCTCGGAGTACAGACTGCTGTCCACAGCATCGGTGGCACGAATCACCAGGGTGTAAGTACCGGGACTATTAAGCGGTGGCGTCCAATTCAGACGGCCACTGCCATCACCCCAATCACTGAAACTTGGATTGCCCGGCAAACCGCTCACATCCGCCGACAATGTTGGGACCGTACTATCTGCATCAGTGGCCGTCACCGTGAAATCAAGCGCCTGTTCTTCCACAACACTTTGACTGCCAATGGTTGCTAGCTCAGGTACGGCGTTATTAGTCTGCGTACCAGTTCGGTTACTTTATATGGTGCGGTGCTGAGCTGGGTTTTCCGATCTTGCTCTGCAACAGCGTGGCCTGCTTTTCCCGTTGTGGGTGCAGTTCTCTAATCACTTTGAGTACCTTTGTCACCATGGGCCTTTTGGTGGGACCAGGAAAACCTGGGGCAATATACCATTGCACAAGAGCAGCCTGTCGTCGCTTGAGAGTGTTAACGGCAGTTCGATCATGCTTTATAGCTTCCCAGCACACAGAATAATGTCGAGTGGCGCTTCCTCTCCTGGCTGTCACTCGTGTTTGTCGAGCCAGCGCAAATAAAGCTCTATCTGGCCCTTGTTCTCAGCCTTAAAGTTGCCAAACTTTAGCTCCACGACCACCAGCCGCCGGAGATAGCGGGTTATTCAAGGGCAAGTCAGGCGGTTACAGGACTCGATATGAACGCGGATGTTCGAATTACACTTGAACTTTTAGTTTAACGGCTTACACTATTGCGTTCAGTTTTTGATTTGGTTAATTCAGTTGTTTAGATTGCTGCTACGATCCATGATGATTTCTCTCCTGCTATTGCAATCTTTTGCAACGCTCGCGGACGTGCATCAATTTCACCAAGCAGATAATCAACACCAAATAATCACCGAGCAACTTCAGGATAATGACCAACTGAAGCTATCCGAAAAGCAATCCAACACAGATATCGGCTGTCAACATTGTTGCCATTGCCATGGTTCTATTCATTTCGCACTACCAACAAACGCTGAACCCCCCTGGCCGAATCGAGTTGGCTCTGAAGTCACGGCTTACTCTCATTTTTACTCTCCCGATATTTCCGCGCACCACTACCGCCCTCCTATCATTTAGTCCTGCTAGAAAAACACGTTTACCATTAGCGCCGTCCCTTAACGGCTGAAATCTTTGCTAGCAGGAATTTAATCATGGCTATGACTCATGCCCGTGAGGTATTTTGCCGCCTATTGTATACCGTCATTATGGTGGTTGCCTCTGTGTCTCCCACTATTGCCATCGCGCAAAGCATGACACTTACACAAGCAATCACTAACATTCTGGAACACAACCCACAATTGCATCAATTTGAGATAAAGAAAAACCACATCCTCGGTCAACGTAAAATGAGCAGTCTGTCTCCCGGACTCAACCTGGATTTTGAAGTTGAAAATATCGGAGGTAGCGGTCGCTACTCCGATGTGGGATCAGCGGAGACAACATTATCTTTATCGTCTGTTATTGAATTAGGCGATAAACGAAACGCACGCACAGCTGTCCGGGATTCGGAATTGGATCTAGTCGAATACCAAAAGCGGGCGTACACACTGGACGCTCTAGGGCAACTGAACGCGGTTTTTATTAAGACGTTAGAAATCCAACAACTCATTACTTTAGCTGGGGAAGCGCGAGACCTGGCAAAGAAAACCTTAATGATTGTTAAGCGCCGGTCCGGAAAAGGTGCCGCACCGGACTCTGACATTAAGCGATCCAACGCGCTATTAGCGAAATCCCAACTGATATTAGACGCGCTAACACAACAGCACGAACGGAGTCTGGTTAGGTTAGCATCGTTTTGGGGTGGGGAAACGCCCCCCGCCACCGAAGTAGAGGGCGAACTTTATGACTTCGGCTCAACGCCGGAATACTCAGACCTGTACCAACGCGCACTGGCCTCACCCGCCATCGCCGTTTTAGCCAGTGAAGACCGGCTGAAAGCAGCCGAAATTCAGCTCGCTCAAACACAAGGCAAACCCGACCTGGATTGGAGCGTGGGAATTCGACGTTTTGAGGATTCAGGAGAATCGGCGTTAGTTGCGGGAGTATCTATCCCACTCTTTAGCGGAAAACGTAGTAACGGTGATCTAAAAAGCGCGTTGGCTGACCGCGATGAGGTTGCGCTCCGCCGCAAAGATGCCCTTAACCAATTAAATACCCGTTTGTTTGATGCTTACTCACTACGTATTCAGCAAGTGAATGAGGTGAAAGTCTACCGAAACACGGTTATTCCTGAACTCACTTCTGCTTTGAAAGCCACTCAGCGCGCTTACGAAACTGGTCGCTACAGCTATCAAGATTGGATTGCAGCACAAAAAGAGCTTATCGAAGCAAAGCAGAGCTTAATCGAAAGCGCAGCTGCAGCATTGTTAAACCAGACCGTTATAGAACAGTTGGTCGCGAAACCCTTTGCTCAATAATTCACGCTCATAACGGAACAAATTCAGGAATAAATATGAACAATAAATTCGTTTTATCGCTAATGGCGATACTCACATTGGGACTGATTAATACGGCCTACCCGAGTGACTCTGAACATCACCTTGAACACGAAGAGACGACAAAAATCACAGAGGAGCTAGCAAATAAAAACGGCATCAATACCGGGATTACCGGTCCGCAGAAATTACATAAATCGATCATCAGCTACGGCAGACTGACAACGGCTCCGGAGAAAACAAGTCATGTACGCGCTCGCTTCGCAGGAATAATAAAATCTGTCAGTGTCACCATCGGCGACCAGGTTAGTACTGGCGATCTTCTGGCCATAGTCGAATCCAACGAAAGCCTAAAACAATACAAAGTGATTGCCCCTATCACAGGAACCATTATTCAAAGGCACGCAAATGCCGGGGAAATGACGCAAAACCAGGTGCTGTTTTCCATCGCTGATTTTCAATCTCTTTGGGCTGAATTGCGAATCTTTCCGCAACAGCAAGCGCTTATCGAGCCAGGTCAACGCATTAAACTACTGAATAATGGCGAAACTCCAGGAAACACGAAGGAATCCATCATCGAGCACGTCTTGCCAGGTCCGGAAAACACCGCTTACACCATTGCAAGAGCTAAGATTCCAAATGACGATAGTAAACTATTACCCGAACTTATGATCGGTGCAAAAATTGATATCGCGGAATTTACCACCGCACTTGCTGTGAAAAATACTGCACTGCAGACCATGGATTCGCAACTCGGTATTTTTACCAAAGCCGAAGACACCTATACATTTAAACCGGTGACCATTGGCCGATCCGACAATCAATTTTCTGAGGTGATTTCAGGTGTTGCAGCAGGAGTGGAATACGTTACTGAAAATAGCTACCTGATCAAGGCCGATATAGAAAAATCAGAAGCCGAACATGAACACTAAGGAGGCGTAACATGATTAATTCAATATTACGCCTTGCGATAGAAAGGCGGATTCTATTCTTGAGCGCGTTGGTCTTAATAATCGCATCAGGATTATGGAGCTACCAGCAACTTCCCATCGATGCCGTTCCCGACATAACCAATGTTCAGGTTCAAATAAATACCGCAGCGCCCGGTTATTCCCCCCAGGAAGCGGAACAACGCATAACGTACCCGGTTGAAACAGCCCTCGCAGGGCTACCTAAGCTGGCTTATACCCGCTCGCTGTCCCGCTACGGACTATCTCAGGTCACGGTCGTTTTCGAGGAAGGAACAGACATCTATTTTGCCAGAAACCTAATCAATACCAAGCTTAGCGGTATCCAATCCGCGCTGCCTGAAGGTATAGAACCGGAGATGGGACCGATCTCAACAGGGCTTGGTGAAATATTTATGTATACCGTGCAGGCTTTACCCGACGCGGAGAAAATTACCGGGACTCACTATGACGCAACCGCACTACGTGAGATTCAGGATTGGATTATCAAACCTCAGCTGGCGCAGGTGAAAGGCGTAGTCGAAGTGAACAGCATTGGCGGTTACAACAAGCAGTACCATATTACACCCGACATACAAAGCATGCTGCATTTTCGTATTGCCATGGAAGACATCGTTCTAGCGCTGAAAAACAACAATCGAAATCAGGGAGCGGGATACATAGAAAAAAATGGTCAGCAACTTTTGGTTCGCTCTCCTGGTCAGCTTACAACGATAACTGAAATTGAAAATGTCATTGTCACCAGCCAGGATTCTGTACCCGTCAAAATATCCGATATAGCCAGTGTCGCTATTGGAAAAGAGCTTCGCACCGGAGCTGCAACCCAGGATGGTGTAGAGACGGTGCTCGGCACAACGATGATGCTGATCGGAGAAAACTCGAGAGAAGTAGCAAAGAATGTGGCGTTAAAGCTCGAACAAATTCAGACATCCCTCCCCCGGGGTGTCGTCGCAACCCCGGTATACGATCGCACTTCACTGGTAGACAAAGCCATGAAAACGGTGAGCAAAAACCTGTTGGAAGGCGCCCTTTTGGTGATCCTTATCCTGTTTATGTTACTGGGAAACTTGCGAGCTGCAATTATAACCGCAGCGGTGATTCCGATAACAATGCTCATGACCGTAACCGGTATGGTTAAAACCGGCGTTTCAGCTAATCTGATGAGTCTGGGGGCATTGGATTTTGGTCTCATAGTCGATGGTACCGTTATCATCGTTGAGAATTCCGTACGACGTTTAGCCTATGCACAACGATCAGGAATTCTGGATTTACGGGAACGTTTGAATACAGTGTACGAAGCGGCTTCTGAAGTCATCAGACCCAGCTTGTTTGGCGTAGCCATAATTACCGTGGTTTATATCCCCATATTTTCTTTGACCGGGGTAGAAGGGAAAATGTTTCACCCGATGGCGGCCACCGTCGTCATGGCCCTCATCGCAGCTATGATTCTGTCCCTGACCATAGTCCCCGCAGCGGTAGCAGTGTTTCTTAAAGGAAATATCAAAGAAAAGGAAAGCTTCGCCATACAAGGCGCAAAATCGATATACAAACCCATGCTGATGTTAGCAATGAAGGCCCGCTGGTTGGTACTGGTCTGTGCAGGGGGGTTCGTTATCTGCGCCACCTGGATTGCGATAACTCTGGGTTCTGAATTTGTACCGCAACTGGATGAAGGTGACATCGCCCTGCACGCTATACGGATACCGGGAACCAGCCTAAGCCAGTCGGTAGAAATGCAAGAGCTACTGGAGAAACGCATTAAATCGTTTCCCGAAGTTGACAAATTGTTTGCTCGAATAGGGACAGCGGAAGTGGCTACAGACCCTATGCCGCCCAACGTTGCGGATAACTTTGTTATCCTAAAGCCTCGCAACGAATGGCCCGAACCTGAAAAAACCAAACAACAGCTGATAAATGAGCTGGAAGAATCACTTACTCAGGTACCGGGCAATAATTATGAATTTACTCAGCCAATCCAGATGAGATTCAATGAACTAATATCGGGAGTGCGAGCCGACTTGGGGATAAAGGTTTTTGGCGATGACCTAACGCAGCTGGTGTTAACAGGGAACGAAATAATGAGCGTTTTGAAAGAAACGGACGGTGCTTCCGACGTTCGTGTTGAACAAGTAACCGGGCTTCCGACACTTTCCGTTATCCCCAAAAGAACGGAGCTTAGTCGATACGGGCTAAACGTGACCGATCTGCAGGAATGGGTTGCTTCAGCAATCGGCGGAGAAAGTGCAGGTATTTTATATGAAGGGGATCGACGCTTTGAACTGGTGGTACGACTACCGGAAAGCACGCGCAGTGACCCGGATCAACTGTCTGAGCTCCCTGTACTTTTAAAAAATGGCGACTATGTTCCGTTATCCGAAATCGCAAACCTGGAAGTATCCCCTGCCCCGGCTCAAATAAGTCGTGAAAACGGAAAACGCCGTATCGTGGTGACAGCAAACGTTCGAGGACGTGACCTAGGCGGATTTGTCGAAGAGGTTAAGGGAAACATTGCGGCTAATGTAAACATACCGGCAGGCTACTGGCTCGATTTCGGTGGCACCTTTGAACAATTGGAATCAGCTACCAAACGCCTGAGCATTGTGGTGCCTGTTACGCTGATCATTATATTAAGCTTACTGGTAATGGCGTTCGGCTCACTAAAAGACGCGTTAATTATTTTCAGTGGTGTGCCTTTAGCTCTCACAGGCGGCGTATTTGCTTTGGCCATCCGAGGTATGCCGATGTCGATTTCAGCAGGCATCGGTTTCATTGCATTGTCCGGCGTGGCTGTTCTTAACGGACTGGTCATGTTAGCGTTTATTCGCAACCTGTGGCACGAAAAGAAAGATCTCGCGGGCGCAATAATAGAGGGCGCTGTTATCCGGTTACGCCCTGTTCTGATGACCGCATTGGTGGCCAGTTTGGGGTTTGTACCTATGGCCCTGAATACGGGCACCGGCGCAGAAGTTCAGCGACCGCTAGCGACAGTCGTAATAGGCGGCATCATCTCTTCCACGTTACTGACATTATTTGTACTGCCCGTGTTATACCATTGGCTGCACGGACGATCGCGCTCCGTAAAAGTCTAAATCGGCAACCAACGAAGATAAACCCATTTAAGGTGGAATCTCATGAAATTACTAAGGACGTTAAGCATCAAAACCCTGGCCCTCACCCTGGGCCTGTTCTCTTCCATCACCTTCGCCGGCACCATTACCTATAAAGTGGATAAACAAGAATACGAAGGTTATTACGTATCCCCCGGCGAGGATGCACCCCTGGTCATATTGCTACACGATTGGGATGGATTAACGGACTACGAAATACAGCGATCCGATATGCTAATGAAGCAGGGTTATGCGGTGTTTGCGGCAGATCTATTCGGAAAAGGTGTTCGCCCGATAAAAGATCAGGATAAGAAACAACACACCGGAGAACTCTATGCGGACCGGGAAAAATTACGAAACCTCATCAAAGCTGCTGTTACTACGGCTAAAGCCCAGGGCGCAGATGTTAACAATGCTGTAATGGCAGGTTACTGTTTTGGCGGAGCCGGAGTGTTGGAATACGCCAGATCAGGTGCCAATTTAAAGGGATTTGTCACATTCCACGGAGGGCTGAGCACACCCGTTGGGCAGAGCTACAAAAATACCAAAGCCGGAATATTAGTGTTTCATGGAAGTGCGGACAGCGCGATCAGCTTACAGGATTTGGCAACCCTGGGCACAGAGCTGGAGCAGAATAATGTTCCACACGAATTGATTAGTTACGGTGGCGCCCCCCACGCATTCACTGTGTTCGGCTCGGATCGTTATCGACCACAAGCTGACAAATTATCCTGGCAGCGTTTTCTGACCTATTTGCAGGAAACCACCAGTAAATGATAGTTATCACCATGAGCAGATAGATGAGCACCCGCTCTTGAATCTGCTCATACCCCCTCCTTCTGATTACCCTGCAATTTCTTACTGCACGACGAACTACTCGCACCGCGTGCCACTTAGATCTGATTTGGCACGGTGTGGCTGGAGGCGTTGCTGGCTTTTATTACGGGGATGGTATAATATACTTCCAATAAAATTACCCGAACCAAGGATTTGATTCAATGTTCGCCGGATTGGTACAGAGCATGATTCAGAAACACCAAAAGCTGGAAGCATCCGCCCACCATTTCGCTGACTCAGTTCGCGCTGATGAAGGCCTGCCGATCCTGCTGCCCGGCTATTCTGGTCCTTTGGACCGTGAGTCTGCCATCGCATCAATGACGCAGATGTGGCGCTTGTCTGCAGGCGAAACGTTGCCAACAGCCGGACTGGTATGCTGCTCGAAACCAACCATTCGCCAGGCCGTTAAATTAAATGACGCTAAACACCAATTCCAGGAAGCCATTAAGCAGGTCCGTAACGGGGCTAGCGGTGAGAAATCCAGGATAGATAAACTAGTAGACCGCATGTTGCAACAAGAAGGACGGCGTACAGAAGAACTGATTATCGCGCTAAAACGCGCACGCCTGAATCAACTGGATTTGCTCCGCTGCTACGCGAAAATCCGTATCATTGAGCCAGGCCTACATTCGATTAGCTGGACTTGGGCCAAAACCCATTCCGTGATCGACCCGACCAACCGCGAAGAAGCCATGGAGATGGCTGAGAAACTGACCCACCCCCACACACGCAGCAGGGTAATGGCGTTACTGCAGGATTTGCCCGCTGGCGAGCCGTTAGCGTATAAGAAAAAATTACCCAACCAGCTGAGAGCCAATCTGGTCTGGAAAGAAGAACGTGTCTACAGAAGAAAAGCTGTCACCATTTCGGGCATCGTGTTAAGTCAGGACAAAACCTTACCTAAATATGTGTGGCGGGATGATCCCGGAAATGACTCACCGGCGGAACGCATCACCCGATTCGATACCAAGCTGAATCCGGAGCCCTACATTAAAGCGCTGCACCTGCACCGCTATATCGCAAATGATGGTTAAACAGCAGATTGAATGGGCTTATTCAGACGTCTATCCAGCGCCTTAAAAGGTTATGATAGATGCCACTCAAGCGAACAATTTCGGTTTGCTGACTGTTTTCAGTGCGCAGCATTTGAATACTCTGGTCCAATTCATACAACAACTCACGCGCGCCGTCATCACGCACCATGCTCTGCACCCAGAAAAAAGAACTGACTCTCTCACCCTCCTCTACCGGTTGCACCTGGTGCAAACTAGAGGCGGGATAAAGCACCAGATCGCCGGCGCAAAGCTTGACGGGCTGCGCCCCGAACGACCCTTCAATCACCAGTTCACCACCCTGATATTCGTCCGGTTCTGACAAAAATAACGTTGCGGAAATATCGCTTCTTACATATTCACCGGTGCCCGGCGCCTGCAGTACAGCACTGTCCACATGCACGCCATAACGACCACCCGCCGCGTAACGATTAAACTTTGGCGGATAAATTTTCTTTGGTAACGCGGCGGATATAAATTGCGGATTCTGACTGAGCTTGCTCACAATCAAATTACCCAATCGAACGCCGGTTTCATGGTGGTCGGGAAATTGCTGATTCAGTTTCACTTCTTTTGCCAACTCACCGGCACTGGAAGCACCCTCCTCCCAATCAGCCTCAGCCAACTGCAAACGAAATTGTTTTACTTCGATCTTGGATAAAGCGCCTTCAACGACGAGCAACATGGGCTGAACCTTCTATTAAACAACTTTCATTGATTTCTTCTAATGTAGTGCACCCGGTTAAGGCCATACAAAGCTCCAATTCATCACGAAACAACCGAAGCAAATGCGCCACACCTATGGCTCCGGCCACCGCCAATGCGTATATCGGTAGACGACCAATCAGGACCGCATCTGCGCCGAGGGCAATGGCCTTGAAGACATCTGAGCCGCTGCGAATGCCACCGTCAAGCAGTACGGCAACACCATCGCCGAGCGCTTCACGTATCGCCGGTAAGGATTCAAGCGTTGAAGGCACGCCGTCCAAAGCCCGACCACCGTGATTTGATACGATGACGCCACTTGCACCGCAAGCAATCGCTTGGCAAGCATCCGTGGGGTTTAATATTCCTTTTACCACCACTGGTAACGTCGTTTCTTCGATCAACCATTGCAAATCACTCCAGGTTGGCGCTTCCGACATTATACCCTGGAAAATGACACTTTGATCTGGATTCAGACTGACCTGGGGAGGGATGGAATGGTGTTTGAGATTAACGGCTTGCACATGCGCGGGCATAACGAACCCGGCCGCTTGTGCCCGTCGGTTACCGGAGCGAACCGGCACATCCAATGTCACCACCAGGGTATCGTAACCCGATCGTTCCGCCCGTCGCACCAAGTCCAGGGTATCCGCCTTGCCCGGCTGAAAATAGAGTTGAAACCATTTATGACCCGAAGTTTCGGTAGCGATCTCTTCCAGGCTATACGATGAAAGCGTGCTGCTGATCATACCGCTTTCCAACGCATCGGCAGCACGGGCACTGGCCAGCTCGCCATCGGGATGCACCAATTTTTGAAATGCAACAGGCCCTAACAGCAACGGATGGCGAAATTCCTGATTCAGAATACGGGTGCGGGTGGTAGCAGTTGTAAAATCAACCAGGACTCGATTCATGAGCCGGACGTTTTGATAGGCCTCGAGATTGGACTTCAGCGTGGTTTCTCTTCCACTTCCACCTGCGATGTGGGCATAGATAGATGGCTCGATAAACTCGCGAGCGATAAGTTCATAATCTTCGGTACAGGTAATGCTTTCGGGAATAGAGGTTAACGCGGAGCGTACAGTTCGGGTTGGGGATTCAGATTGAGCCATTCAAAAAAGCCCCCTGAGCTTCTCGATAGGAAGATGAAAGTCCCGTCATTTTAGCAGAGACGGGACTTTCAGGCTCTATTATAGCTGATAAGTGAACGTTAGCATGGCTCTGGGAGCATCACCGATATAGGTGAAGGCACCGCTGCGATAAGCTGCCAAATAGTAATCTTCATCTGTGACGTTCATCAGATTCAGACGCGCATTCAGACTATCAGTAATGTCATAGGTCGCAAACAAATCCAATACGGTATAACTCGGAACGGTATAGGAGTAATCACCGATGGCTTCGTTGTATCCGGGTGCAGAATCAGGTTGGCCGGCGTACATCTCGCTGGAATACGTGACCACGCCACCAAAGGCAAACTGATCGGTAAACTGATAGCGAAGTTGGAAATAGGCGCTTTCATCGGCAAAATTACTCAAAGTCTGGCCAATGGTTTCTACATTGTAAGACTCCGTTATTTCGGCTTCCATAATGGCTACGCCGAACTGCGAGCTAAGGCGCTCGGTAATATTGCCGGTTAACGATGCTTCAATACCTTTAACTTCATTGGCGCCGGTATTAATTGTGCCGATCGTGGCATAATCGTCACCAACACTCTCCATGACATCTTCTTTCTTAATCTGGAAGATAGCCAAAGTAGCCAGTAGCTTCTCTTCCATGACATTCCATTTCGTGCCTAATTCCAGATTAGTCGTCGTTTCAGGTTTGTTTTCTGTTACCTGAATCGGATCGCCACACAGGCCACCGTATCCACAGTTTCCGCCCAAATCAGACTCGCCACCGTTGATATTGCTCGACGTACTCCAGGTAGCATATATATTACCGTGTTCGGTAATATCATAGACAACACCCACATGACCATTCCACAGTCCGTCTGAGTAGCTGTAATCCGTCTGGTCGCCATCGTCCCCTGTTAGCGTATTCTGGTAATCGAAATCGTCATAACGAATACCCATGAACACGGACGCCTTTTCCGTCAGATCCACAGTATCCATAACATAGAGCGATACGGTTTCAACGTTGAAGTCAGAGTCCTGTCTGTCCTTTTCAATAGTACGACCCGTAAAATTATGAATATCAGGCACAATTGCACCGTTGGCATCGACAATACAATAGGCTGATCTTTGCGAGCCACCGCGACCGGAAAGTACACAATTAGTTGCGGCGGAATCGGTAACTTTATAGAGGCCATTCTGTACTTTCAGATCGGAATACTCCATGCCGAATACAAATTGATTGCGAATGCCGTTCGCACTTTCTGTATCTACATAAAAGTTCAATTGATCAGCCAGGTACTCTACTTCCTGCCACCCCTGGTGGTCACTCAAGCCGATAGTAGGAGTCGGTGGAACGGTAGCCAAATTATCACTTCCGCGAGCACCGGTAACCACGTATCCATTATCCGTAGTGCCGTAGCGAATCGAATTCTGCACGCGGAAGTTGTCGCTGACATCGTAATTCATACGAAACGTGAACGTGTCCACGGTGGATTCAAGGAAATCGGCGTTTTGCAGATAGACAGGGATATCGTCCACCGGCTTGCCACCGTCCGGAAGAATATAGGTGCCCAAATCAGGCTTATCATCTGCCTGCAAATGGTAATAATCCGCTATAAAGGAGAGCTTTTCTGTTGCTGTAAACGCGGCAGACAATGCGATACCGGTGCGCTCCCGGTCCGCCGGGCCACGATCAGGTACTTCTTCTGCAGCACCCAGCACGTTGACACGAACGGCCAGATTATCAGTCAAAACCTGGTTGGTGTCCGCTGTCAGCCGGTAATATTGATCTGTACCAAAGCCACCCTGCAGCTCAGTAAAATTGTATTCGGTACTGGCTTGCTTGGTAGCACTGTTAACCGCACCACCTGTTGATCCTCGTCCTGCGAATGTGGAGCTGGGACCTTTGGTCACTTCCACTTGTTCAGTAGCAAAACTCTCACGAATTGTCATCCCCGGATCACGTAAACCGTCAACGAATACATCGCTGCGGGCTTCATGCCCTCGAATAATATAGCGATCACCGAACGCATTTCCATTCTCACCGGTGCCAAGAGTAATACCGGGCTGAGCCTGCAGTACTTCACGCAAATCAGACCGGCCGGAATCCTGAATCTGAGTTTCCGTAATGACCGTAATCGTTTGCGGGGTTTCAGCCAGCGGCTTAACGTGACGCGCATCGCTTGACACTCTGGCTTTATAGGGCGCACCGGGTTCTGCATAAGGGTTGGTATCAATTGCCCGATCTTCGATCTGCATTTTATCCAGTTCGATAGTATCCTCTTCAGCCATGACCACCGGGCTCATGATCAAAGCGGAAATACCCAATGCCAACGTTGTTTTCTGGCCTCTGAACTGATCGCGGGAACGTAAGCTTATAGGTCGCTGCGACCCATTGTTTGGTTTGGTCATTTATTTAACTCCTGAATGTTTACTTGGTTATGAGCGAATATTCGATAGGTATGGCAAGTGACAACGAGTCACGGCCCATGGAATCGGGAATCGGAGGTAAAGGATTGGCTTTTACCAACATATCCAGAGCTGCCTTATCCAATAATGGGTAACCTGAACTTGTTTTAATTTCAGACGCTGTTACTTCGCCTTTTTTATTTATGGAAAATTTTAAAACCACAACACCCTGCTGTTTTTCTTTTTTTACTTCCGCCGGATAATCTTTGTATTCGTTGAGTCTGGCCATTAAAACGTTAAAGTAACTTTTAGCGTCCCCTTTTTTGCCACCTGATCTCGAGGTATTTCTGGATCCGGTTCCTTTCACCATCGCTTTTGTCGTTTCTTTCTGGTCACTCTGCTCTGCCGTTTCCGGCTGCTCGGGCGCAGTCTCGGGCTCAGCTTCAACGGTTTCTTCCGGCTCTGTGTTTGGTTCCGGTTTTTCTTCCGGCAGCTCAGTAGGAACGACCACGTTTAACACTTCAGGCGTAGGCTCTGAAACTTTTGCAACCGCTATCGGCGCCACCACTTCTTTCTTTACCACCGGTTTGGGCACTGCCTTTTTTACCACTTTTTCTGGTTCAACCGGTTCCGGTTCTACTGGTTCGGGCTCAACTTTTTCAGCGACCTTTTCCACCTGCTCCTGATAGCCGCCAATTTGTCCCAGCCCCACTTCTAAACCGCTTTCTCCTATATCCTGCGCCTGACTAACACCCGACATGGGGGGATCGCCAAATACGGCAAGTGCAGCAGCATGCAGACCGAGGGACGCAGTAATCGCAATAACCCACTGATACCAGGACATACTCTAAACCCCACGCTTGCTATAAAGCGTGATGTGAGTAATTCCCTGCTCACGTAGCACATTGAAAAGCTCGTCGATATCCTGAGCGTGAATAGTATGATCTGCCTTCACTGCGACCGACTGGTGTTGAACATCGGGCAGTAGACTGAGTGACTCGGGTAACGAGTCAAGAGCGACGGATTCACCATTTAACGAAATTTTAAGATCGCTATCCATCTCCACAAGGACCTGCGGCCTGACCAGTGGTTTCTCACTTTTGGATTCGGGCGGTACAATATGCTGATTTTGACTTTGGCGTATTTGCCCGGCGATCATAAAGAATATCAACAACAAGAAAACGATATTGATCAACGGAATCAGTTGCTCATCCATGGAACGGGCTTTATGCCGGCGGCTCTTGAGTATGTCCATGTTAAGTCCCTCCGCTCACTGTTGGGATGAACCGGGTAGCGCCATAACACCGCCCAAAGTGACAGAGCTGACACCCAATTGTTTAAGCGCCTCCAGAGTGCTCACCATGCTTTGCACCGTGGCTTCCGGCTCAGACAGAATAACCAGCGATTGCTCTGCGGAGAAATTGGCAACGTGCTCGGGCTTCAAATCAAGATAATGGGGAACTGAAAAAGTTGACCCTTTCAAACGTAACGAACTATCCGAACCCAGAATAATAATCTGTGGCTGTTTCTTTTCTATGGATTCGACCGCAACCGGGGCATCAAAATCAACCGCATTCCAACGATTGAAACTGGAGCTGAGCATGAAGAACATCAGCAGGATAAACACGACATCAATTAATGCAGTAAGGCCGATGCTACGACGACGAGGTATAAAAACTAACGAGTCCGAATCCACGGCTCAGGCTGCCTTTGCGCGATGTGCAGGCTGCATCAACGGCGTTGCAGAAAGAATAAGGAAAGTCCGGTCGATATCGTTTTGTAATGTAGCGGCGCGCAGCTCTACCCGTCTTTCGAACCAGCTATGCACCATCGAAACCGGAATTGCCACCGCAAGACCGACCGCAGTCGTTAACAAAGCTTGCCAGATACCACCAGACAGAATAGACGGATTAACCTGGCTGCCGGCCGCTTCCAAAGCCTGAAAGGCTTCGATCATTCCCAGAACCGTGCCGAATAAACCCAATAAAGGGGCTGTAGTAGCAATAACTTCCAGCACCCTCAGAAAACCGGACAGCTTGTCGATTGCAGCGCGAGCCAAACGAATTGACTCGACTTTTACGACTGAAAGGTCGACAGATTGAGCATCGGCCAGCGTTAATGTCTGCGATAACAAAGCGGCACGATCGTCTTTATGCGCCTCCAACGACTTTAACGCCTTACTTCTGTCACCACTCTGGAGCGCTTGAATAAATTCCTCAATCTGCGCATCACCTGACCAGCGATTCACCATAAATTGGAATGATTTCAATAATATAACGGCAAGCGCGACAACCGACATCGCCCCCAATACGGAGACCACGAAACCACCCTGAGACAACAGTTCAACGCTACTACCCAACATAATTAACTACCAGCACTTTAGAAAATGTATAAATTGCAAACGATTACGCGTCTGCAATTTAAATCTAAATGCTAATAATTTTCAATCATTAATTTGAACTTTAAATGAACACAGGGGTCGATTTCTGCAATTTATTGGTATCCGGCACGATCCATTAGCTTGATTGCCTCACCTTGGCGTGCACCGGCGACGTCTACCTCAAGCTTGTCAGCTTTGAATTTACCCCAGGACTTAACAATCGGGTCGAGCTTGGTGGCATCGTTCACCGGAAACTCCATGTTGATACCTGCAAATACTTCCTGTGCTCGCCGTTTTGCCAACCATTCAAGAAAGGCTTGAGCAGCCTGCGGCCGTTTGGCGTGGGTTGTGATTCCCGCACCGGAAATATTGACATGAACACCGGTCGTTTTTTGGTTAGCCCAGAATAATTTTACTGGAATGTCGGGGTTAGCGTATTGCGCGCGGCCATAATAATAGGTGTTTACGATGCCGACATCGCACTGCCCGGCCGCTATGGCATCAATTAAAGCAGAGTCATTGGCGAAGACAGGTGCGGCTAAATTGCTGACCCAACCCTTGACGATCTGCTCTGTTTTCGGTTCTCCGTGACGCTCTATCATGGTCGCTATTAGAGATTGGTTATACACTTTCTTCGATGTTCGCAGGCACAAGCGCTTTTTCCACTTGGCATCCGCCAGGTCCTCATAAGTCGATAGATCTTCTGCTTTAACCCGTTCGCTGGAGTACACTATCGTCCTGGCACGAACAGACAAGCCGAACCATCTGTTTTCCGGATCCTGGTATTGATCAGGTACGATATGCTCCAATGGCCTGGACTTTATAGGTCGCAGCAACCCCATCTGAGCTGCTTGCCATAAATTACCGGCATCGACGGTGATGAGCATGTCAGCAGGCGTGCGTTCACCTTCTGCCTTGAGACGGGCCATCAACGGCCCTTCACCGTCGGTCAGGTAGGTGATCTTGGTACCGGTTTCTTTGGTGTACAGGTCGAACAAGGGTTTTAACAGGCTTTCGCTACGGGCGGTGTAAACCACCACTTCTGCATCCGCTTGAACCTGACCACATGACAATAAGGTAACTACGACTAAGAGAGCTCTGAGCCGGGTAATTCTGAAAAAATGCATTCTAATCCCCTTTAATCTATATATTAACGCGCAGATGATAATACCCAGTATGAATTTGATGAAGGGGTTTTTTCTGATTTTGCTGGCAGCCTCATCCGAATCCAGGAACCATAACGAACAGATTTAATGACTGAATTGGCTAATACCGTTACCACTGCAGAACGCTTAACTTTCAAAAGGACCAAAATTTGGAACGCACCCGATGGCAATCCGTCAAACTGGCTGGACAATTCCTCACGCCCTATAAACCACAACTGTTTTATGCACTGATTGCGCTTACCTGTACCGCCGCTATCACCCTTTCTATCGGACAGGGAGTCCGTCTGTTGATCGACCACGGTATTGCGACGGCCTCTGCCCGGTTACTTGAGCACTATGTGTTGGTCTTTCTGGGTATGGTGATCGCACTGGCCGTTGCGACTTTTACCCGCTACTACTGGGTATCCTGGTTAGGCGAACGGGTGGTAGCCGACATTAGAATCCGCGTCTTTAATCATTTGCTAGACCTTCACCCCGCCTTTTTCGAACACAATCGGGCACTGGAAATTCAGTCACGCCTGACCGCCGATACGATATTACTGCAAACCGTAATCGGTTCGTCATTCTCCATTGCACTGCGTAATATTATTATGATGATCGGCGGTATCGTGTGGTTGTTTATCACTAACCCGAAACTGACCGCCATTGTTATAATTGCGGTCCCGCTTGTAATCGCACCGATTCTGGTTTTCGGTCGCCGGGTGCGCAATCTTTCCCGCAAAACACAGGACAAAGTCGCCGGTGTGGGAGCCTACGTAGGCGAGATACTGAGCCAGATTAAAATCGTACAGGCTTACAACCACCAACCGCACGATCGCAACCGGTTCGGTGAATATGCAGAAGACGCATTTAACGTAGCCAAGCAACGAAATATTCAACGCGGGCTGCTGATTACTGTGGTAATCGTGCTGGTTCTTGGGGCGGTGGGTGTCATGCTTTGGGTGGGGGGCCTGGATGTCATCGAGGGTAGGATCACCGGCGGCGAATTGGCTGCGTTTGTTTTTTACAGCGTCATCGTCGGAAATGCCGTTTCCTCTATTTCGGAAATAATAGGAGAGCTGCAACGGGCAGCCGGCGCCACACAAAGAATCGTTGAACTACTCCATTCCGGCTCACTTATAGAATCCCCAACCCGTCCTGCAAAGTTAATCCGTCCGGTCAATGGTCGCATTGACATTGATTCACTCAAATTTACCTATCCGTCCCGAGTCCACTCCCCTGCACTGGATAAGCTGACTTTACATGTTCGTGCCGGGGAAACCCTGGCACTGGTGGGCCCCTCCGGTGCAGGAAAATCCACATTGTTTGATTTATTGCTTCGCTTTGCCGATTGTACCGAAGGCTCCATCAAACTTGATGGCGTGGACATTCGGACACTGGAACTGCACGAACTTCGCGGGTGTTTCGCCCTGGTTTCGCAAACCCCCAGCCTGTTTTATGGCAGCATCTCTGAAAATCTAAAATACGCCAAACCGGACGCCACCGATGCACAGATCGTGGACGCGGCGAAAGCGGCTCATGCGGACGAATTTATTGTGGCACTACCCGACGGATATGAAACGCGCTTGGGAGACGCTGGCATCGGTTTATCCGGCGGACAGAAGCAACGATTAGCAATCGCGAGAGCGATATTGGCAGATCGACCAATCCTGTTGCTGGATGAAGCCACCAGCGCGCTGGATGCGCAAAGTGAATTCTGGGTGCAGCAGGCACTTGAAAAGCTAATGATCGGCAGAACCACCCTGGTTATCGCCCATCGGCTGGCTACGGTCAAGAATGCGGACAGGATCGCGGTGCTGAATCACGGAACGCTGGAGGCATTGGGTACCCACCAGGAATTAATGCAGAAAAGCGCACTTTACCACCGCCTGGCTTCGCTTCAGTTCAAGTACACTGAAGACCAATGAGCGCTGAAGAACAATAAACGGGGCGCAGCTAAGCTGCCCCCTCGTACTGTTACATTAATTCAGCTCGCTAACGGGCACCGACAGCAGCACCACGCTGGACGGGTATTCTGCGCTGTTATGAATGGAAGTCACACCGTCCCGCGCCAGTTCCCGCCGGGGAAGATTCAATATACCCTGTGCCTGATTGCTCGGACTGATCGACACCCGCAACTTGTTACCCTTGCGAATCAGCGCGCTGGTAGGAAACACTTCAACGTGCATTTTTACCACTTCCCCTGGAACCAATAACTGCTCCGTCGATTGAGTAAAGTAGTGATAGGGTTGCACCATCTCTCCATACAGATATCTGGAACGGCTTTCGTCCAACGCCCGGGCCGATGCCAGCAGTAAACCATTGGATAACGGTATGACCCGCCCTTGCGGCGTAACTTCATCAATTCGCACAGAAACAACCGCATCTCTTGCTGTACTGGAAACAAACAGATCAGCCTGAATCGGCCCGTTGATATAGTAAGCTTCCGTCATTGCTTCCGTTTCATAATTTAACGCCTCTCGTTCAAGCTGCGCCGTATCCCGAAAGCATTTTGGCGACCTGGCTATACCCGCAGAACCCAAGGTCCACTGCACATAGCTGGGTGAACATCGGGTGCCATCGTTCAAGGTGAAATCCAGGTGTACAAACCCACCATCAGCACTTTTTCCATAATCATATCCGGCGAATTCCGGTTGCGTCATAACGCGGGTAGTTTCCTGGTCAAAAGGTGCCTGCTGGTTCAGGCTGCCATCACCGTGTAAGTACCAACGATCCGGTTCTGCAGCTGGGTGCGGCCAATCAGTGGTGCTGGCAAAACCCTGCCAGCTTCCGTTTTTATAGCCTTTGACGTATTGAGTCACCGCGGGTATGCGCTCTGTGCCCGAATCCATACCCTTCAAATGCTTATCGAACCATTGCAGCACTAAATTCAAAATGGGGTCGGTTTTCTCTGTCCCGGGCAATGCCTGCATGAAATGCCCTATGTGGTCACCGTTGAATATCATCAAGCGTGCATCCACCCGGTCTTTTAATGCTTCGTATATCAGTGGTTCGTCGCGTTGAAAAATGTCATCCAGCGCCCCCATGATAAAGGTCGGCGCCTGGATACGATCAATATTCTCAATGGGAGAACGAACCCGCCAGAACTCGCCATCGTAGGAAAACACCGGATCTCCATTAATCGCTTTTTCAATTACCGGCAGATAGTAGTGGTCAACCTGGTCAACATGCCGTTGCGTGGACCCCATAATGATATCCATCAATTCGGGGTGTAGTAACATCGTGATTAAATTCTGGGTAGAAGTTAAATGGGTGAGCGTCATCCAGGTGCTCATAAACACGCCGTTCAGGATGCCACCGGTGCCTACCGTGCCTCTTAAGGGGTCACCCATGGGGACGCTGGCAAAAATGGCTTTAATATCATCCGGGCGTTGCTGCGCTGTAAACAATGAAGTAATGGCCATATACGATGCTCCGGCCACGCCAATGTCTCCGTTTGCCCACGCCTGTTGCTGGATCCAGTCCACAACATCACCATAACCGGACTGCTCCTCTTCACCGAGCATCTCCCATCCGCCTTCTGAGGTGCCGCCACCAATTACGTCCACTGCCACCATTGCGTAGCCACGCCTCACCATAAAGGGATCGGGTGCCCCCAACAACACACCACCGGGCAAAGGCATTAGGGACATTAATCCGATGTTATACGCGCTTTGAATCAAAATCACCGGGAAAGGGCCTTCCGCCGGCGTACCATCTTCGTTGGCTGGCAACGTTACCCTTACGCCCATTCTATGTCCGCTGGTGCTATCAATATACTGCAACGGCGCGGTCTTGATTCTGGGATAGTCTGGGATGCGAGTATAGGCACCGGAAGGAGCTTCCTCAGGTGCACTATCGGTGGCCCCAGCTTCGCCGGTCGAAGGCGATTCGGTAAAACCGACATCTTCAGTCTGGCTTTCTATAGTTCGGATATTGACTGCACTTTCTTCTGCGACGGAATGACTGCCGCCACAACCTGATATATTTATTAATACGCCAACGACAACTAACATTCCGATTCGTGACGCGCGGCGATTTGGGTTTAATAACTTAATCACAACAGATGCTCCCTTCTATTTATTTTTATTTTTGTGGCAACCAACAATTAACCGACATTGTATCTGGTTTTCATCTTGCCTGAATTGGCCTTAAAACACACCTCTCTCACTGTTTATGCAAGGCATTGTAATGGTCAATAAAATAGTAATTTATCAGGATACAACATGGAAAACACCATCCCGAAGATGGAGATGGTGTTCCTATAGGCTGCTCAGAACAGAGCGCCGACAATAAAGCTTTTAACGCTGGAGTGAATAAACCCCAGCCACGTATCGAAACAATGCTACTCGACGGACGAGATTAGCGTGTCTTTGTTTCTACGCCCTGCCCGTGCTGCGCGCCAGTCTGACATATTTTCACCAATCATTAACAAACAGGGCGTTAAAAACAGCGTTAATATGGTGGCAAAAGTCAGGCCTCCGGCAATGGCACTGGCCAGTTGAGTCCACATCTGCGCAGAAGGCGCGCCGATGGACAAGTCTCTACCAATAATATCAATCGTCAACGCAAACACCATGGGTAACAGACCCAGAACGGTAGTAACTGAGGTCAGAAACACGGGTCGCATTCTTTGCGCCGCAGTTCTTAGGATGGCCTCCGTCCCGGACAACCCTTTCTTCTTTAAATCATTATAGGTGTCGATCAGTACGATATTATTGTTCACCACAATACCTGCCAGCGCGATGACGCCTATGCCGCCCATGACGATACCGAAGGCCTGACCGGTAGCAAGCAATCCCAACAGAACTCCGGCCGTTGAAAATACGATGGCACTGAGCACCAACAGCGATTGGTAAAAGCTGTTGAATTGCGTGACCAATATAATCCACATCAAAAAAAGCGCCGTTACAAACGCGTTAATCAAAAACATCATGGCTTCCTGGATATCCTCATCCTGCCCTTTGAAACGCACATTCACTCCATCAGGTAAGGTGAGGTTCTCTAGTGATTGCTTGATTTTATTTACCTGGTCATCGGGTAGTAATCCGGGCAACACGCCCGCCTTGATCTCCAAAATTCTATGGCCCTGATTACGATTGATTACCCCCGTTTTCTGAGCCGGTTCAAAAGTCACAAAGTTGCTGATAGGAACCGCGCCGTTTTCAGACGGAACCCTGAGCCGATTGAGTTGATCCAGATTGCGTTCGCTTTGTGAGAAACGAAGCCGAATCTCTAATTCTTCATCGGCATCATCCGGCCTGTATTCCGCCAGCATGATGCCATTGGTAATCATGGTAACCGCGTGCCCCAGCAGGGACACATCGGCACCATACTGTGCCGCTTTTTGTCTATCCACTTTCAAACGCCATTCGATACTCGGTAGCGGTCGCGAATCTTCGACATCCACAAAACCACCAATGTTATTCATGGTCTCCCGTAATTCAGCAACTGCCTGGCTCATTTTCTCAAGATCCAGCCCGGTGATTTCCATTTCTACCGGTTTGCCCGTTGCAGGACCGGATTCCTGCTCACGCACCTGAATTTTAATACCGGGTATACCGGCTGCCTTCTCTCTTAGCACCGGGATAATATCCGCCGCTCGAGGACGCTGCTGCCAACCCACCAATTCAAGCTGTATCACTCCGATTGCGTCATCCGGCATATTGGTTTGGGTCTGTGCCCCCTCGCCGATGGTGCGGGCGTAGACTGATTTCAGTTCTGGCACATCGAGCATGCGTTTCTCGACCTGTCGCACCAGTTGATCACGCTCGAAAACGGAAAGATCGCCCCTCGCCTGTACCTGGACTTGCAAAAAGTCAGGCTCTTCAGCCGGAAAGAATTCAATGCCACGACCAAACACAATATACGCACTATACCCTGCTACTAGACACAGCACTGCAACGCCCAGGCTTTTACCGGGGTGTCGTAAAAGAAATGTCAGCGTTCTTAAATATCGACCAACCCAGCCACCGATGCTGTCCAGATCACCGTCTTCGGCTGCTTTTATAGCAGCGTTGGTTTGACTGTCCATTCCCGCTTTCTTACCACCCCGGGATTGCAGCATACCGCCCAGTACCGGTATAAAAATAAGTGCCATGGCCAGTGAAGCAATCAAGGTGATAATCACGGTGATAGGCAGGTATTTCATAAACTCGCCGACCATCCCGGGCCAGAACAGCAAAGGAACAAACACGGCCAGAGTCGTTGCTGTAGAAGCAACAATAGGCCAGGACATGCGTTTAGATGCCTCGGCAAATGCGGATTTCGGGTCCACCCCTTCGGCAATTTTCCTGTCTGCCAATTCAATGGTGACAATGGCTCCGTCAACCAGCATGCCTACTACCAGAATCAAACTGAACAAAACCAATATGTTCAAAGTGATTCCCATAAATTTAAGAATCAACATACCAGCCAGGAATGAACCCGGAATAGCCAAGCCAACCAATATCGCCGGCCGCACCCCGAGCGCAGCCACAATCACAATCATTACCAAAATTATCGCGGTGATGACGTTGTTTTCCAAATCACCAAGCATACTGCTGATGCGCTCGGATTTATCCTGCAAATACGTCACCGTAACGGAGTCCGGCCAAAGAGCCTCGGATTGCTGCACTATCGCCCGCACGTTTTCGATGGTTTCAATAATGTTGGCTCCACTGCGCTTACTGACCTCCAACGCCAGTGCAGACTGTCCGTTAATACGCGCAAAACTGGTGGGATCCTTGAACGTGCGATGCAGGGTGGCAACATCCTGAAACGTGACAACAGTACTACCGTCGACTTTAATCGGCAGCGTGGCCAGATCCTCCAGGTTTTCCAGCACACCGGGCACCTTAAACACCATACGACCAGCACCGGTGTCCAATGCACCGGCCGCGACCAAACGATTATTTTGCTGAACAAAATTGAACAGCGAAGTAAACGATATATTATAGGCCTCGAGCGCAGACGGATCGGCGATGACTTCAAGAACCTCCTCTCGATCTCCACCGATTTTAACTTCCAGGACATCAGAAAGTGCCTCGACATCGTCTTTCAGTTTGCGTGCAATAGACACCAACTCACGTTCCGGTGTCGGACCAGACAGAACCACGGTGAGTACCGGAAACAACGATGTATTTACCTCATTGACCCGGGGTTCATCACTACCGGGCGGCAGTTCCGCGCGCGCGATATCGACCTTATCACGAACCTCCTGGAGCGCTTTATCCACGTCGAATCCCGCTTCAAGCTCAACGGTAACCGATGCATAGCCCTCTGCTGCCGTCGCGTGGAGTTCTCTTAGACCCTCAATAGCTTGCAGCTCTTTTTCCAGCGGGCGAACCAACAACCGCTCCGAATCTTCAGGAGAAATACCTTCATAGGTAACCGATACGTAAATAATGGGAATTGATACGTCGGGTTCCGATTCTTTGGGGATGGTAAGATAGGCGGTGGTACCCATCAGCAATAACATCACAAAGATGAGTACAACGGTTCTGCCACGGCCGAATGCCGCATCAATAAATTGGTTCATTGAGATGACCCGATATAACTGGCAACACCTGCAGCCCGGTGCGTTTCATCGCTGTTTTTTTCAGCGACGTCCACCTTGGCTCCGGCTTCAACAAAGCCTTGTCCGACCGTAATAATGCGAGCTGAATCCGGCAACCCCTCTACCCAAATGCCGTCTTTTGTGGCCTGGATAATCGAAACAGGATTAAAAATAACACTGCTGGTGTCATCCACGGTCTTGATGCCCATGCGCCCTTGCTCGTCCAGAGCCAGTATTGCCGGGGAAACAAAATGGCCGGACACTCGAGACGTTGGAATCTTCACTTCTGCGCTGATCCCCGCCGGAATTTCATAACCCGGATTATCGACGCTGATTTCTACTCTGAAAGTACGGGTTTGCTCGTTGGCTAAAGGCGAAATAAACTTGAGAGTGCCTGGGCGTTTCTGTCCAATTGCAAAATCAACCTCCGAAGTTACGCCCTTGGAAAGCTGTTTAATATTTTGCTGTGCTATCGGCACAACCACTTTCAGTGGGTTATTGTCAACAAAACGTGCTATCTCACCATTGGCGAGCAAATACGCGCCTTTCTCCACCGCGCGCCTATCCACAACCCCTGCGAACGGCGCCCTGACTTCGAGCTTGTTAATTTCGTTTTTAATTTCCGCAACATTCGCTTCCGCTTCTTTTAATGCAGCGAACGCATCCTCAATCGCGCTTTTTGACTGGAAGTTAACATTGCCTAATTTCTCCGTACGGGAATACGCTTGTCGCCGGCTTTCCAGCAGCGCTTCTTCCTTTGCCAGCTTACTTTTCCGGTCCTCCATATCGAAACGGACTAATAAGGTTCCCGCCTCCACATGCTGCCCGTCTTCCACTAACACATCCTGGACTCGGCCTGCAATATCGGAACGGATAATCACTTCTCGATTGGGTTCAACATGCCCCTGTACAGTGAGTTCCAATTGCACCGGCTGTGAATTTTGAGTTTGCGTTTGCACCAGCACTCGCTTCTCGGTTTTTTCTGCAGGAGTTTGCACCTGCTCAGTTGCATCCGGCTTTCCCAACAATCCGGTCGCCATCCAGATCACTAAAGCGGCAAACATGGCTATTGCGATCAAGTAAGGTTTTTTCATGTTGTACAACTCTCTTAAACAAATGAACTACGGCGGAATCACACGTTATGTTTGCTCTTGGAGTAACAAACTAAGGAAATCAATTACGTCTGAGGATGATCACCTAATCGGTTTTGAGCCGCTGACTAAGCGTAGTAGTAATTTTGAGATATTCGGTATAAAAGTGTTCCAGATCCTGCAGGCGAGTTTGGGATTGCTTCCAGTCTTGCGGAAAGTCCGTTATTGCCTCACGCACCACTGTAATGGATTTTTCCATTCGTTGAGATGCCCCATGCAACAATTTGACATAAGGATCGTTCGCCAACTGGAAATAATCGCAGCGGTCACCCATTTTGGCTATGCGTTCGATCACACCCAGGTTTTCAAGTAGGCGGGTGTTGGTACTGACGCTGCCCCGGCTGACTTCTAACCGCTCAGCAATCTCACTAAAGCTGAAGGGCCCTGTTTCAATCAATAGCAGCCCTAGTATTTGGCCTGAAATACGGGGCATGCCTTCGCTCTGGGTAATCATCCCCATCTGTTCTATAAAGTGGTCTACGGTATCTTTCGCTGATTTATTCATCGTTTCAGCGTAAGTTGTTTATATTGTTTAGTCAAGACTAAACAATATAAACAAAACCTAAACCACTTAACAAGAAGTGATTACTCTACTGAGATCCGCTATGGTCTGCCAGGGTTTGACGCCGCGTAACCGAGAATCGTTCAAACTCAGACCAAGCCTCGGAACAGATATCGAAGCCTTGCGCGTTACCATAAAGCAAATGCCCATGGTTCAGGGCGCATTGTGAAACCCGGGCCTGGTTATCGCAATCATAGTAAGTCTCGCAACTTGAGCGGCCATACTGACAATCGAGTGCCGCGCCGGGGCGATCGCAAATGTCTTCAACTCTGGGGTTAGTATCGCACTGATTGGTATCCGCCCAGGAACGAAGGCTACGGTCGGCCGTTAACGACACTCCCCAACTAAACGAATATGGGACAATAGGATCCCATTTACCGCGCATCTCCAACACACTAAAACCCGGTTTCAGTGTTGCCGTGCCACGCTGTTGCCTGCAAACAGAGGAGTCCCGATAAGGAAAACTTTGCGAAACGACCAACGCCGCAGAGAATACATCTGAGTGATTGCAGGCAAGAAATCCCGCCATCGCACCACCGTTTGACAACCCGGTGGCGTAGACCCTGCCTGTATCCAAATCCAGATGACTCCGCTTCTCATCTAACAAACACGACGCCAATTTAAGGGCAAATGCTTCATCCGAAAACCGGCGCGGTTCACAACATACTTCACCTGAGTTCCAGGAAGGAATCAGTCCGGCACCCTGCGGATAAACAACGGCAAATCCCTCCTGAGCCGCTTTCGAGTCCCAACAGGAAAGTTTTTGTTCCTGAACCCGCCCATTGGCAAAGCCATGAAAATCGAAAACAAGAGCCGAACCGCGTTGATGGTCAGCAGGCACATATAAGCCGTAACTTCTTAATCGACTATTCACAACCATGTAATTTACTGTAGTTTGGCCAGGTGAATACCGAACCACGCCGCACCAATCGAAAGCCTGCGCTGTACCGGCTACCAACTGACTCAAAATAAGGCACAGCAATACCCGCACAGAAACATCCATTTCTGTTTTCATTCCCAAGTCCATTATGTGATTTATATAGAATCAGTATAGGCAGTAAAGAAACCCTACTACCTCTAAAGCAAAAAATATTCTTAACGATAATGTGGATATATCCAATCCATCTCCACGAGCAAACACCCTCCTTAACCGCGCTCTCCCTGGAATTTTCCGATCCAGAATCAGCAATGCCATTTGTTTGAAACATTTTTAGTGTACATAACTCAAAATGGGCAGCTTAACGCCTGTCTGCCATACCATTAATCAGCCCGCCAAAAAACAAGTCCGGGTTTACTCTTAGGGGAATTACCGTGAATGACATTGAGCATTTAGAAGGTATGGACTGGCTTGAAGCAGAGCTAGCAGAAACGTTTGACGAACATTTTGAACTGGAGCTTTCGGAACCGGCATTATCTCTGGAGTTACGTCGCATATATAAAGAGAAGCATCCGAACGCGATGGACGGAAAGTCGTATTTCAGAGCATTACTCGAATTGCAGTCCGAATTAATTAAATTACAAAGTTGGGTTGAGCATACTGGTGAAAAAATCGCAGTTATTTTTGAGGGTCGCGATTCTGCTGGTAAAGGAGGCGCGATCAAGCGCATAACACAAAGACTCAATCCAAGAACCTGTCGCGTCGTCGCGCTACCTAAACCTAACGATAGAGAGCGCACCCAGTGGTATTTTCAACGCTATGTTGCCCACCTGCCATCGAGCGGAGAGATCGTACTGTTTGACCGATCCTGGTACAACCGCTCCGGCGTAGAGCGGGTAATGGGGTTTGCGACCGAAACCCAGGTCGAAGAGTTTTTCCAGGACGTGCCGGAATTTGAACGGATGCTGGTACGCAGCGGAATCCGACTGATAAAATTCTGGTTTTCAATTACAGATGAGGAACAGCAGCTCCGCTTTCAGATGCGAATTCACGATCCGATGAAACAATGGAAACTAAGCCCCATGGATTTACAATCCCGTGTCCGCTGGGAGGACTACACAAAAGCAAAAGAAGAGACTTTTGCCCGAACTCATATACCAGAGGCACCCTGGTTTATAGTCGACGGCAACGATAAAAAGCGGGCCCGACTCAACTGTATCAGTCACCTGCTGAGCCTGGTGCCGTACGGTGAAGTGGAATATGAAAAAATTGCGCTACCGGAACGCGTTTTCCATGAAGATTACGAGCGGGATGACCTGCCCCCGGAACTCTTTGTACCACAACGCTATTAATTAACCGCAATAATACACCAGCGTCACACAAAAAAGAGATAGGAGCTGCCGGAGCATGAAAACACTCCGGCAGAATACCTGTGTCGACCGTGAAAGCCCGATGCTAAAGCCCCATATTTTTGAGGCGATTAGCGTGTTGACGATAAACAACCGGCGGATCAGTATCCTTGCTGCTATGCAGTCCAAACATCTGATCGACCGCATCCATGTGATTCATGTAATAGTCATCCCGTATTACCGTACCCAGATACGATGAACAGACCGGCACCAGTCCATCGTTGGGTTCGTCCATCATTTTCGCCGACGTCTGCATACCATAATCCGAAATATCCCAGAAGTGGGTTTTCACCTGATTACCTGTCCAGGAAAAATAATAGATGCCGTTGGCATCCACTGCATCACCCTGGCCACAATATTCAGCAGGCATGCCGGCAGGAAACTCGGCGTTGAAACTCAATGCTTTTTCCGTGGTGAGCGCCTCCAGCTCCAGGGCATAATCTTGTGGCAATGGATTCCCGGTCAATATATTTACCATTCTCCCCCAGATATTCATGATCGCCTCCATGGCCTTGGGGCCGCTGGCACCCGCCTCTAACTGCGCCAGCAATTGGTCCGCGACCGGTGTTCCCCAATTCACCCCGTTAACGCTGCTGACCGATGCAACATATTGTGGATAGATCCCCGCTACGTAGCGGGAGGTGGGACTACCGTGACTGTGACCGATCAAATTGACTTTCTCTGCACCAGAAGTCGCAAGTATCGTTTCGATCTGACGTGCGGCCTGTTCTCCCCTCAATTCAGTGGTATTAAAAGCCGACACCTGAAGTACGTATACATCTGCGCCGCCGCGGCGAAGATTACGCGGAATTCCATACCAGCCACTGACCGCTAACATCTGATCGAACATCGCCATTCCGTGAACCAGCACGATGGGGTATCGGGTTTGAGTATAGGTTTTATCTGATAGGGTGGCGTCTTTCGCGGCAAAAACGCTCCCGGTAAAACACGCCAGCAATAACACCGACGCAATAAATTGACGCGGTCCACAGGAATGCATAGGAAGTTTCCCCTTATTTCTTATAATTTTGTTAACTGTTTTTTGGGTTTTATTATGTTCAATAACTGAATAATCTTTCATCAGGCTATTTCTGATTTTGTCCCAACGAAACGAATCCAGTGCAACATGGCCTATTCTGCTTTATTATTGACCTATTAAGCTACTATTTATAAATCTATAGATTGAATAAACAGCACGATTCGCTATCAACGATGCAAATTTGATTGGTAATGTGGCATCGTATTGTTGATACAATCGGAATAACCTAAATATGCAAATAATAAAAAATAAAATCTCATTTGGTGCATTGACCGGACTCATTTGTTTATTGCTGCTTACGCTTGTTTCACTATTTAAGCATTATACAGCCCCTCCTCAAAACGATGTGCTAAAAAGTATACCCGCCAAAAGGGCTACCATCGCAGATACCGCCTTCGGGAAGGATATTGATCCACCCTCTGCTCTCGGTATCGCGATTGCTAAGGGGGCTTCCCTGGGCGACCTGCCCGAGTCACTTGCTGGCACCGACGTTGACGGCGAATTATCCATGGACGCACAGGGAAATTTGGTAATCAATCTGGGATTGCGCGGCGTCTTCGATTATTTTTTAGCAACCATTGGGGAAGAAGACCTACCGGAGATTCGCGCCAGGATTGCCTATTATCTGAAACAGCACTTGTCTCCTGCTGCAACCAAACAAGCCTGGGAGGTCCTCAACGCTTATATGGATTACAAATTGGAATTGGATAACAAGGAGCAGCACGACGGGAGCTATGCGGGAATGCGGGATAGTCTTGCGATGCAGCGCGCACTGCGCATTTCGATTTTGGGGCCGTCGCTGGCGACCGCTTTTTATCAGGCTGAAGACGAATATTCCGAATTCGCGATGCATCAGGCAGAAATTGCAGCGGACCCCTCACTGACCGCGCAGGAAAAACAACAGCTCGCCGATAGCTTGTTGGAGGGCATATCACAAACCAACCGCCACCTCATCCAACCAGACAAGCAGCCATTACAGGTTGAGAGAAACATAGAACAATGGCGAGAACAGGGTATGACTGATACTCAAATATTCGAATACAGGGAACAACAACTCGGAGCCGATGCTGCGGGCAGATTAGCTGCACTCGACCAGCAGCGAGACCGCTGGCAAAAACGTTACACCGACTATCGCCAACAAACGGCCGACATCAGGAACAGTGGTTTATCGGGCACCGACCAGTCCGCAGCGATTGAGCAATTGAGACGACAGCGGTTCGAACCCGGCGAGCTTAAACGGGTTAGCGTTCTTGACCGGATGGCTGGCGAGCACCTTCAATAACCCGCGGAAAGGTATAATCATGGCCCCCCTTTTTTGCACTATACAGTTTCGCCGGACGGTTGCTCCCGGTTTTTAGATTACCGGTTTCGGCAAGCAGATCCGCATCCAGTATGCGGCGACGGAATGATTTCTTTTCCAGCGTGTGCCCCAAAATAATTTCAAAAACCCGCTGCAACTCAGTTAGCGTGAACTCGTTCGGCATCAGGTTAATCGCTATGGACGTATAAAGCGTCTTATTGCTTAGCCGGTCAGTACACACAGCCAGAATCTCGTTATGATCGAACGCCAGGCAATGTGACGTTTGCACTTCGTCGACCGGAACCCACTTCGCGAAGTCATCACTCAGGCCTGTATTAATCTCATCCCAATCGAGTAAAGCGTAGTAGGCCACTGTCACCGACCAACCCCGGGGATCACGCTGGGCTCCACTGAAGGTAGCCACCTGCTCAAGATACGGAGCCGATACACCGGTTTTTATTTTTAATTTACGCTTGGCGGTATCGGCCAGATCACGGTCCTTCACCAAATCAACAAACCCGCCGGGAAGCGCCCACATGCCCCTGAAAGGATGCTCAGGCCGACTCGTGAGAAGAACCTGTAACTTATTGTCTTTGATAGAATATATAATTACGTCTACGGTCGTAATGGGCATACTGAATTGCTTAACATCGTACTCCCGAAGGAACTGTTCTTCACTTTTTGTAGCCATCATCCCACTCTCGCCTGCTTCGGTTAGAAACTGATAGTGGCACTATACCACTATTGTTCGAACTGCTCGTTGACAGTGATAGTGGCTCTATGACACTATCACTGTCAACGAGCAGCGCCGGACAGACCGGCTCTGATATCCCTCTGCCTCCGGGCACTTCAGCAAGGAGTTTGCTGACATGAATAACACACCCTACGACTTTTTGGTTTTTATCGGTCGTTTCCAACCGTTTCACAAAGGTCACTTATCCGTGATTGAAGCGGGTCTGAAACAAGCTAAACAACTCATTATTTTATGCGGCTCTGCCCACCAACCGCGTTCCGCCCGTAACCCCTGGAGCCCCCCAGAGCGGGAAGCCATGATCCGCGGCGCCCTCAGTGCAGGCGATAACAAGAGAGTGCACATTGCCCCGCTGATGGACAGCGTATACAACGACGAATCATGGGTCCGCAATGTTCAGACTACCGTGAATGGTATTGTCACTGCTCAATATTCCACACCCCACCTAGCACCCAAAATCGGTCTAATCGGGCACAGCAAAGATCAGAGTTCATACTATCTGAATTTATTTCCCCAATGGGGCGCCGTTGCAGTCGACAGTTACAAAAATATCTCGGCAACCCCCATCCGCGAATCTGTGTTCCATTCGGACCCGCAACAATTGCAAAACGTACCACCCAACGTGCGCGGATTTCTGCAGGAGTTTTGCGCTAGCGGAGTCTATATGGCATTACGGGATGAATACCGGTTTATCAGCACCTATAAACAGGCCTGGGCTAACGCTCCCTACCCACCGACCTTCGTCACCGTCGATGCGATTGTGGTGCAAAGCGGGCACGTCTTAATGGTGGAACGCAAAGCACGACCGGGAAAAGGACTGTGGGCACTGCCCGGCGGGTTTGTTAATCAGGGCGAGAAATTATTACAAGCCTGTCTGCGGGAGTTACGTGAAGAAACTCGCCTGAAAGTGCCCGAACCGGTATTAAAAGGTTCGATCCAAGCACAACAGGTATTCGACGATCCACATCGCTCCTCCCGCGGCCGGACCATCACCCATGCTTTTTATATGGAACTGCAGCCAAACAATGAATTACCCAAGGTTAAGGGAGGTGACGATGCAACCCATGCGAAGTGGGTGCCATTAGCGGAATTGAATCCGACCAGCATATTTGAAGACCACTATTTCATCATACAGAACATGACCGGCATGTGAGTTGCCGGCTCATCAACCGGGGGATGGGATAGACCCAACCCTATTATCAATGATCGGAGGATTTCCATCATGAGTACGATTGCTAAACGAAACATTATTCTGAATGTCGATTCCTACAAGGCATCCCACTTTTTGCAATACCCCCCGCAAACCAACGTGGTTTCCAGTTACATCGAATCCCGGGGCGGAATCTATCCGCAAACGGTATTCTTTGGATTACAGATGTTCGTTAAAGAGTATCTAACCCAACCCATCACCTGCGAGGATATCGACGAAGCCCGCGAGATATTCGAGATCCACGGCGTTCCCTTTAATGATAGTGGTTTGCGATATATCCTCGAGCGACACAACGGTTATCTGCCTATCGAAATTGAAGCCGTCGCGGAGGGCACCGTGCTGCCGGTACAAAATGCATTGGTCCAGGTTAAAAATACTGACCCTAAGTGTGCCTGGCTAACAAGCTATATGGAAACGGCGCTGTTAAGGGCCATCTGGTACCCGACTACCGTCGCAACGCTTTCCTGGAGCTGCCGCCAGATAATCCGGCAATTCCTGGAGTCAACCGCCGACAATAGCGAATCAATCGATTTCAAACTGCATGACTTCGGTGCAAGGGGCGCCACTTCCGAAGAATCCGCTGCCATCGGAGGAGCTGCCCACCTGGTTAACTTCCAAGGCACCGATACCATGAGCGCCATACTGGCGACACGCCGCTATTACGATGCGCCTATGGCAGGCTTTTCAATCCCCGCAGCTGAACACAGCACGATCACCTCCTGGGGACGTGATAATGAGGCTCTCGCTTATGCCAACATGCTGGAACAATTTTCTGGCCCGGGTAAACTGGTGGCCGTGGTGAGCGATTCATACGACCTTTTCAACGCCATCGATAATATCTGGGGCGAAGAGTTAAAAGCAAAAGTGGAAGCCAATGGCGGTACACTTGTGATTCGCCCTGATAGCGGTGATCCTGTGTCAATCGTAACGCAAACCATTGAGCGACTGATGCAACGGTTCGGTTATGAGGAAAACCGCAAGGGCTTTAAGGTATTACCCCCGTTTATCCGGGTCATTCAAGGTGATGGGGTGTCCACCACGACCATCGAAGCAATACTGGCCGCGATGAAACAAAGAAAGCAAAGTGCCGACAATATTGCCTTCGGAATGGGAGGTGAATTACTGCAAAAAGTAAATCGCGATACCCTCAAGTTTGCGATGAAAGCCTCCGCTGCTGAAGTAGGTGGAAGCTGGCGCGACGTGTACAAGGATCCGGTGACGGACAAGGGCAAGCGATCCAAAAAAGGGGTGTTAGCGGTCATCAAGGACAATGACGGTACTATTAAAACCATCCCTCACCAGGATTTAGGGCAACGCCCCAACTTGTTAACGCCCGTGTTCCGAAATGGAAGGTTACTGCGAAATCAAACATTCGAAGACATCAGAGCGCGAGCCAGACTTACGGATTACCCAACTGCTGTTGAATAATCCGTACGCGACAGAACAAAAAGAGGCCCTGATTTTCAGGGCCTCTTTTTGTTCTGTCGCTACTGGGAAACCAATCTTTTAATTTTCCCGATCAAGATTCTTTTCTATTGCATCCAGAAAACCGTACATATCAACAATCGTTTCAGACGCCGGATCATTTGTTTTTCCTTTCAGATCAGCGGTAATAACACCCTGGGCAACCGTGTCGATCAACGCGGTTTTTAACGCTTCCGAATATTCTGTCAAGGCCGGATTTTGCTCTTTAACTCCTAATAACTCCAGCGCATTTGCGACAGCGAAGAGCAACGCGGATGGATTAAAAAGAGCCACTTTGCCTTCAGACTCCAGATACTTTAGAAAGAGGTCGTGTGCCGTGCCATGAGGAGCCTCATAGAGCATCGTGCCGTCTTTGCTTTCGATCATCGAACTGGCTGTCGCCAGACTGCCACCTAAGGCCGCCGATATATCCGAAAAGATATCCCCGTCCAGATTCAGTGAAGGATAGATACCTTTGCGTGGGGGGTCTGTTATCATTTTCTTTAATTGGCTAGATGGCCGCATAATCATAAAAGAAGGCGGTTGAAAATTATCTGCTACCAATTCCTGCCTGACCTCATTAATAACGGTACTGAATACATCATCGTATTCCATGTATTCCCGCTTCAGGCCGAAATAGATTTCTTTGTCATTCCTTGCAGCATCTCTGAAAACCTGACTTACCCAATCTTTGATTGCGCCTCTATGATTGGCCATAAAAATAACCGGATCGCCTTTCTTCAGCTCCCGGGCATGCATTTCCTTGCCATCCAGAATTATTTTAACCAGCCCATCTTCTTCGACCGGCATATTAAAACTGCCATATTGATCCCCGCCTCCGGCGCTCATACGCGATATCGACACGCTGAAACGACGATCAGGAATACCGTACTTTTTCAGTGCCTTAACCAACTTGAATAACTTTCTGCCTGACGTGTTTTCCGGCACACCCCAAAGCGCCCGCTCCGGTGGATTGGAAACAATACGTGCAGCCTGAGCGTCAATCAGTTCATAAAAATAGCTGATACCCGCTTTTTCAAATTCTTTTTTATATTCAGCTTCAAATATGGCTTCTATCGTCTCCCGCATAACACCGTCATAACCGGGTATTACGGTGTCTTTGAGGCCCAGATACGCGTCTCGTTTCTCTTCTATCGCTCGTTTGAAAAAGTTATGTGCCCAGCGCTTTACTTCTTCATTATCGTTAGATGCCAATAACCAGGGGTCGCCTTTATAGATTTTGCGCCGATGCAGTTCTATTGGATCCCCGCTTGCGCCGACAAAAACGAGTTTGATTATGCCTGTGTCCTTGGATATTTCGTTGTGGCTATGTTTATTGCCACCGGTATCCATGGTATCGACGTCAATATCACGACCGATCCAATCCGGTGTTAGCCTTTTAAGATTACGAAACGGGATATCCTCGCGGGTTATATTGCCTCCTATGCCCTTGCGGATAGCGCCGTTAGGCGACTTTGTTGCCAACGGATCCAATTGACTTTTCGTTAGGTGAGAATTCTTCGATAAAAGCTCATCAAGTTGAGCCTTGTTGACTGTCATGCCTGCATTTTTGATTCCGACTCCGTATTCAATAAGTGCAGCGATGGCGTCTTTTACGACGGCACCGTTGGTGCTAAGACGATTTTCAGCAGATAAATCCATCTCGATAAGCTTAATATCGAGGCGTTTGGTTACGAAGGTATCGATTACCCTCTCAAATGAAACCTGGGCCATTTCGTCGCCGTGCAAAATGACCAGTGGTTTACTTACTTTTATTCTTTTCACCTCAATTACTCCCCATGAACCCGTTTAAAGAAAAAGACACCTGCTGCTGCCATCCCGTCTTCAGGCCGTTAAATGTCCTGTAGCCTGTTTGCACCTTGCATCATTTGCATTGCCTCGTGCTGTTCCAATTCCAGCAATGCGCCAAGCAACGATTTTGTTTCCGGAATATTGGCTCTGGAATACAAATAACGATAAAGCTCTATAATCTGGTTATGCTGATCTGTCACTATATCCATAATCTGAGCTGGATTTAGATTACTGAAGGACTCATCAAAATGAATGCGCTGCACGAGCTGGTGTTTTTCCAGATACTCATAACACCAGGTATTTAATGATTTACCTTCGGCGGTGCGCTCTGATTCATGCACTGTTCTTGCCAAGCTGGCTTCATGCTTTGACAAATAATCCAGCAGTAATCTGGCACGTTCACTCTCATTATTGCCAGAGCTATGGTCTAATCGATCCGCCAGCGACTGGTGGTAATCTGAAGTCCATTTCAATACATCATCTAGGGTTTCAACCTGCATAACGCTTCTCCTGTGTGATTAATGCCCGAACAGGCCAAGCCGACAACATTCGTCCACGCAGCCCGATACAATACCTTCCCTGTTGTGAGCAATAATAGCTCACAAAGTTCATAGGGTTAGCGCAAACACACAATTCCTGAACAGCCCCGAAGCCCAGTAATAAACATCATTTACAAGATAGTGGAATGTTTCGACACCGCTGGTTCATCTTAGTCGAACCAGAAAAGGAAATCATATAGGCAGGGTTGGATAGGAAAGATTACGGGCAAAGTCTCAGTGAAATAATGGGTTTTTAAATACCAAATGTACATCGTCGCCGACTCGCTCTCGTTTCGATGCGTCAAAAGTGAGCACCTGAAATCAAAGAAGTCAGCCAATGCTCTATATCCGGCCGTTGCCACTTAACTTATGTTGCAGGCCCTATTCCCTCCAATCCGATCAAATCTCCTCTCTAAGAGGTGCGAAAAACCATTTTGAATCGATTTGAAGGCCTTTCGCTGGCAAAAAGGGTAGCTAACCCCTCTTAATTGACGTTACGTTCGTCCTGGGCAAGCGCTTTACGAATCATTGTTTGAGCACTGACTGGCACTCGGTTATAGGTGGTCTCAAAGCTGTGTGCCACACTGAAACCATACCGTTGATATAAGCGCTTAGCTGGCTGATTACTGCTTGCGACGTTAAGACACGGTTCGCCTTGAACCTTTGAGAATAAAAATTTGCAAGCGGTAGAAGTGTAAAAGTCTTATCTTCAAATTTGAGCTCATCCAGTTTAGAGCGACCATAAATATCTAAAATCGCGGCAAGATCGACCTCGGTATAGCCTCTGATTCTCATTCTTTACCTAACATTTAATTCAGCGGCAACCGGTAACGGTTATTCCCCGGAGTATTTAGCCACAAGCATTTCTCTGGCACCTTTTTGGAACTGATACTTAACTGGCACTTTTGACACACCTGTATTCTATTTCTCCAGCTCGCCACACACAGCGTCTAAATAAGGGGACAGCCATATTGTCAAGCATGGCTTGCTCCTGCCCCCATGCTGCTATGTCTTTTTACTCGACCCACTGGGGATTAAAGACAACCTCCCATAAATGACCATCAGGATCTTGAAAGTAGCCTGAATAACCACCCCAGAATGTATCGTGTGCTTGCTTTACAATGACCGCACCAGCGGATTCTGCTTTCGCTAAAACCAGGTCTACTTCGTGTTTAGTTGAGACATTGTGACCAAGGGTCATTTCCGTGGCGCTCGGGGAAGACAGTTTTAAACCTGTATCATTGGCGATACTTTTACGAGGCCAAAGTGCAAGGCGCAAACCAGCCTGGAGCTGAATAAAAACGACTGCACCAAACTCGAACTCCTTACCAATAATTCCCTCTGTTTCAAAGCCCAAACCTTCTCTATAAAAGGATAATGACTTTTCAAGATCGTCAACACCTAACGTTATTACAGTAATTTGCGGATTCATAGATTCTCCATTTCTACGCTCAGCGTCCGGCGCTCCAAGCATTTTCTAAGGGCGGCTATAATGCGTGTCTTTGCACAATAAATTACAGTGGGAATTTGCCATTTGTGGCCGCTTGCGTTAACCCAATATTATAACAAACCGCAGTGCATGAACTATAGGGAAGACCCGATTGGAAATATCTTAGACGTTTACAGCCACAGGTACCCGCTAGTTTATACCGAAGGCGCAATTTGAAAAGAACAAGGCTCGGCATTTATGTTCCATCCGAGCCCTGATTATAAGGAGCTGGCACCGGTGCGATGCGAAGGGCTGAAAATTCGATAGAAAATCGATGAGGTGGCTAAGCACCTCGACTACTTTATTCTCTGCAATCAACACCATTATTTTCAATCAAATGCTCATATCGAGCATCCGTTAACGTACGTAGAAAACACACCAAACCTTCGATATCGGCTGCACTGAGTTTGGGCCCATCCGCTAATTCGCGGGTGCTGACCGTGGAGGGAACTTCCGGGTCACGCCAGGCTAACCCTGTCTCAGGGTTCAACACGTGATCCGAATTCGAGAGGAAGTGATCGTAAAATTCAATGACCGTCTTAAGTTCCCGAAAAACGCCATTATGCATATAGGGTGCAGTTACAGCGACATTACGTAGCGTCGGCACCTTAAACTTACCTCGGTGTTCAGTACCCGTAATACCGGGATTATCCAATAGCCCCTGATCTACGAATCCCGTAGGCATGCCGTTAAGGGCGCGCACATCCTGATTTTCAGGAACGCCTATATTATGATATTCAAAATTAGTAAACAGTTCTTGCTTGTGCCCATTTGGGTGTAGCTGGTGGCAGGTCGCGCAGTTCGTAAATTGCTGGGAAAAAAACAGGGATTTACCCAAAGCAGCCTTCGATAACGGATCATATGAATATTCTCCTCGTAACGAGCGATCGTATTTGGAATCAAATGCAGCAAACTGGTCACCTTGTTCGAACACCGCAATACTTTCCGTCATTGCCGCATAGGCAGCTTCAACGTCATCAAAAATGTCATGGCTATAGAGACGCTGAAAGGCTTCTACATAGCCCTGATTTTCCTGTAAACGAAGCACCACACTGGCTTTATCCATCATTCCCATTTCTACCGGATTCAGGATCGGGACAGCGGCTTGATCCGCTAGAGTGTTGGCCCGCCCGTCCAGGAACTGACCTCCGACAAATCCACTGTAATCAGGCTGCTGACTATTAAAGCGCGCATGGGTTTCGGAAGAGAACGCCGGCGTAAACCGTGCATAGGTAACCGTCGGTGAGTTCCGATCCCCTATGGAGATGCCATCGTCACCCAAAGACACCGCACTGACGCTGCCGTCTGCACCGGGGCGGTCATCAATAAAAGCCACCGCAGGGTTATGACACGTGGCGCACGATTGGCTTCTGCTGGCCGACAAATTGGTATCAGCGAACAGTTTTTCACCTAATGCAGCTTTGGTTTCAAATTCAGGAGCAACAACGGGTGTCATCGGTACCACCGCTCCGGAACCCCCACCACCACACGAAAGCATGCAGCCGGTTAAAAATATCAAAACCAGATCATTGTAATTACGACGTTTTGCGCGTCGAACCGGCCTACTACTCAAGCCCAATTTCGTTCACCTCTCTCAACAACTTGAGCTTACGCTCCCCGTGCCCCGACAAGCGGCCACTTTAGCATAAGCCGAAAGACTTGGTAAAAGAACGCTTACACAAACCTAATTGCTAATTGTTCTTGTTTTCATTATTCTTCGCTCCCAAATATAAGCACTAACACCTTTAATAAGCTTGTCAGTAGACGCCTTCGTTTCACCGGCGCTACCCGTAATTACTTACGCATTCAAACCGATATATTTATGCTTCTGTAGGAGTTCAGCATGAAAAGGACACAGATTGCCACCAGCATCGCACTGATTAGTTTTCTAGGCGCTTGTGGGGGCGGCGGCGGCTCAACACCCGTTACGGTGACACCGGATTCCGATCCTTCCGGCATTAACATGACCAATGCAGCAAAGGTTCTTCAAACCAATGCTGACATCGCCCTGGCTGCTTACAGTGATGCAGTCGATACCGCGGTTACATTGCAAACTGCCATCGCGACCTTTAAAGCCGATCCGACACAAGCGAATCTTGATGCTGCAAAGCGCGCCTGGCTGGTTGCCCGCGAGCCCTATGGGCAAACCGAAGTCTATCGTTTCCGATTGAGCCCTATCGACTCAACGGACTACGCCAGTGAAGATGGACCGGAGGGTGACATTAATGCCTGGCCATTGGGCGAAGCCCTAATCGATTATGTTACAGAGGGCACTGACTTTGGTGCTGACCAAGTGGGCGTGACAGATCAAAGCACGGGAGTAAATTACCCGACAGAAAATATCATTAATTCATCGGTCACGATTAATGAAGCGTTGATCAGCAACACGGCAACAGCCGACGACGAGCATGACGTAATTGCCGGCTATCACGCGATTGAATTTATGCTCTGGGGGCAAGATCTGAATCTTGACAGCAGCGCCGACACTGAAACCAGTCGTGAGATGTCCACCTCAGGTGATGTACTGGATTCCGGTGGCCACCGCCCACTCACTGACTTCACTTCTGACACTTACGCCGCGCGCCGTTTTCAGTATCTTGAAGTGGTCGCTGCCAAACTGGTGGCAGACCTAACCGGCGTTAGAGATAGCTGGGCTGATGGCGCGGCGTATCGCTCCGCATTCACGACCATCGCGACAGAAGAAGATGCATTACAGAAGTTCGAAGAAATACTGACCGGAATGGGCACACTCTCTGAAGGCGAACTGGCAGGAGAACGCATGCAAATCGCATTCAGCTCTAATTCTCAGGAAGACGAGCATTCCTGCTTTTCGGACAATACCCACCGCGATGTCTGGCTTAACGCTGAAGGTGTGTCCAATAGTTATTTCGGCGTCTATGCAGGATACGACAGTACGCTGGACGGCATGGATGACAGCATTGGCCGGGCAATAGATGGCTACGGTTTCGACGACTACCTTGCGGACGCAGGGTTAGACAGCACTGCGGCTACAGTAGAAGCGGCGTTGGCCGAGTCGAAAATGAATTACGAAGCTATCGACCGCGCGGCAAGGGTCGACGGCAACCCTTTTGATGTACTAATCATGCCGGTCAATCGCAACGAAACTAACCCTGTCTACAAAACCATTTTGTCGTTGAATGCTCAGGCATCCACTATTGCCGATCTGGCTACAGAACTGGGCGTTTCTGCGAATGTTGTCGATGACGATGCCTCTGGTTGCGATACGACTCAGCCCGACTCAACCTGCGACTAACATGCCGCTGTCGGCTCGACCGGAGTACTTCAGCCATACCAACAAGCCGGGTAAATCCCGGCTTGTTTTCGTTTATTTCGTGTTTTTTCTCTGGTTAAGCGGCTGTAATCACGAAGCCATCGCTAAGATGCCAGTGCCACCTATTGACCCCGCTGAAATTTTGCCGGGAGGAAACACCAGCGTTTCCATAACCCCCTTTGCCAGCTTCGAAAAGCCCGCACAAAACTTACCACATGATCAAAAACCGGATTTCCATGCAGGCAAAGCCTTGGCGAACCAGCCCTGGATTAAAGCCCCGACGTCGACCACCTCCCGAGATGGTTTGGGCCCAGTGTATAACGCCCGCACCTGTCTGGCGTGTCACATAAATGGAGGCAAAGGTGCCGTTCCGGATAACAATCAACAACGGCTTTTCAGTGCATTTTTACGTATCAGTGTACCGGGTACAAACTCAACCCTGGGTGTCCAACCCGAACCCACCTATGGTGATCAACTACAAACCCAATCCGTATCTCTCGCCCATCAGCTTGGTCAGATTACAGAGGAGAATTCGCAATCAAACGGCGTTAAGCCCGAAGCGTATGTCTACCTTAATTGGGTTGAAAGCAGCTTTACTTATTCGGACAACCACACCGTAACGTTGCGCTACCCGGAACCGGAAATCCGTCAGTTGCAATACGGCCCGCTGCAGAAAAACACCCTTTTTAGTCTGAGAGTTGCACCCGCTATACCGGGTATGGGGTTAATTGAATTGATCGAGCAATCCGATATCGAAAAGCTCGCTGACCCCCATGACCGCAATCAAGATGGTATTTCCGGCCGGATTAATCGGGTCTGGGATGCACGTAGCCAGAAAACAGTGCCAGGACGATTCGGTATGAAAGCGAATAGACCGGATGTAGCCATGGTTGTGGCTGCGGCATTCGCCAATGATGTGGGCATCAGCAACAGATTGTTTCCAGATCAGCCTTGCACAACCAAGCAAACCCGCTGCCTGGACGAACCCAGCGGAAATGACGATACCGGCATTGAAATAGCAGATCCGTTATTCGGTTTGGTGGTAGGTTTTACGCAGAACCTGGCCGTGCCTGTACGCAGGAATGCCGACGATAAATGGGTTCAGCAAGGCCGCAGTCTTTTCTATGAAACCGGCTGTTCCGGCTGCCATCATCCGCGGTACGTAACCGGGCGCAGCACTAAAAATCCGCACCTGTCAGAACAAACGATCTGGCCTTATAGTGATTTTTTATTACATGATATGGGCCCCGGTCTGGCTGATGGACGGCCGGATTTTGAGGCCAGCGGCAATGAGTGGCGCACCCCGCCTCTGTGGGGAATCGGCTTGACCAAAGCCGTCAATGGCAATGCCAATTTGCTACACGACGGCAGAGCGCGCTCGGTTGAAGAAGCCATCCTCTGGCACGGCGGTGAAGCTGGGCCCGCACAACAGGCCTTCATCGATTTACCTGAGCAGCAGCGTGAATTATTAATTCAATTTGTCGAATCATTATAGGGGGACACGTGAAACGTATTGAAATCAATCGTCGTCAATTTCTAGCCACCTTAGCAGCTGCGGGGCTTTCACCCCTTTGCATTGCCACCCCCTTCGGCGCAGGCGAAAAACCCAGTGCTTCAGCCACTGAAATGTGGGTTTCTGCACAAGGGAACAGCAGTGACAAATACAGTCTGGGCTGGGTAGATGCAGATGCTCGCCCCAAGTCCACCTCCGGTCGCATATTAAGTGGCTATCGCGGACATGGACTAGCATATCACCCGACCAAACCGAACAAGGTCGTCATGTTTTCAAGACGGCCTGGCCGGGTCGGTATGGAACTGGATGTTTTGACAGGCAAGATTGAACACCGGTTTTATTCGACAGAAGGCAGACACCAGAGCGGTCACGGCTGCTTCAGCTCCGACGGGGCTGTGTTATTCGTCTGTGAAACCCTTTCCAGCAGCGGTAAAGGTAACATCAGCGTGCTGGATGCAAAAACGTACCAGTGCCTTAACCAATTTGATAGCTACGGTATTGGCCCCCATGAAATCAAACTTATGCCGGACAACAGGACTTTGGTAATTGCCAACGGCGGTCTGCATCAAAGCCCGAAAAGCGGACAGGGAATATTAAATCTTGAAAGCATGGAGTCCAACCTGAGCTACGTCGATAGTGTTTCCGGTGAACTCGTTAGCAAGTACCGGGTTACTGAGCCGAAAGCAAGCATCCGGCATCTTGATGTTGCCGACGACGGCACCGTCGCATTGGCAATGCAAGTTCAGCGGGCTGCCATGTCAAGTAATCGTGTTGTGCCGTTGGGAGCGGTGCATAAGCAAGGCAAACCGATTGAGTTACTGGCCGAACCGAATATGTTGATCGCGCAAATGCACGATTACATGGGCAGTGTTGCTATCAATTCAACATTTCGTATCGCTGGTTTTAGCAGCCCCAGAGGGAATGTCACCGCATTTTGGCATTTAGATAGCCATCAATTATTGGGCTATCACGCCTTTCACGATGTTTGCGGCCTGGCCGTCACCCAGGATCAGCAACGCTTTGTGTTGACCAATTCTTTTGGCCAGCTACGCCAGCTAAACGCACATAATTTACAGGAACAGGTAAGTCAGCGATTGCAATTTCCTGACATGCAATGGGATAACCATTTATCGGTCATACCAACGCGCAAAGCTTAACGACGACCAACCAGGTGAAAAAATGAAACACGTATTTTCTGCAGCTCTAATCTTTGCTTTTCTAATACTCAGTGCTTGCGGAGGCTCCAAATCGAACACTCCGTTAGTAGTTAACCAGGATACCATTAGTAATGCCCTGCGGCTGGCCGTAGACAACTCCATACTGGTGGCGGTAACCGGTTTCGAAGCTCAGGCATCGGGCCTATCAACAAAGGCTGCAACTTTTTGCGAAGCACCCGCCACCGCAACATTGTCCGCAGCGCAGCAACAATGGGCATTGCTGGTGGAACAGTGGTATAGGCTGGAGGCTTACAAATTCGGCCCGCTGGATGATGATATCGTGTTCCCGGCCTATAACTATATTGATTCTTACCGGCTTCGCGGAACAGATTATACTGCCACCGTGCGAACGGAAATCAAAGCCATGATGAATAGTAGCGAAAGCCTGACAGAAGCGTATTTTGACAATAAGAACTTTAACCAAGTCGGCTTGCTCGCCCTTGAAGTGACACTTTTCGAAACCGCGGACACCCAAAGTCAGCAGCCAACTGACATACTCAATGAATTCACATCAGCGCCACGCAAGTGCGAAATACTGAAAGGGCTTTCACTGCAATTGTTAAAACGCGCGCGCTATGTCGAGGAAGGCTGGAACCAGCAACACAAGAATTCCGACGAACCCTATCGTGAACTATTTCTAAGCAATCGTCTGGATGATGGAGCAGAGCCGTTGACGCAACTCCTGGCATCAATACAGGAACATCTTGATTATCTGCAGCAACGTAATGTAGTCACGAATACATCCAGGATTTCGGGCCATGCGTGGCGGGCGGTAACGGCTTCCATTGACGAAATTGAATCCTTACTGAAGGGGGACGACGACGCCGAAACCAGCTTTTTTAAACTAATGCGAAAGTCTGGATTCGCAACGTCTGTCGACACTGTCGAATCCAATATTCAAATGGCAAGAGACAGCATTACTCTGCAGGATCCGGTTCAGTTTGAAATCGCGGTTGCGCAACTGGACGGAAATTTTAAACGCGAAATACCCAATGGCCTGGAAGTTGAATTGGGTATCAATTTTACTGACGGCGATTAATTTCAAGCATGGCAAATACCAGTTTCAAGCCACGCTATCCGGGCCATCCTGACTTAGAGCGCATTAGCAGCAAATGTATCACAAGCAGCTAATGTGCCTAACTGGAAACCCTGCCGGAACCAACGCGATCGCTGCTTTGCGGAACCATGAGTAAAGGATTCAGGCACGACATAACCCTGCCCTTGCTTTTGCAGCGTATCATCACCGATCTGGCTGGCTGCGTTGAGGGCTTCGTCAATATCGCCTTCTTCAAGAATATTACGCGCTGTATTGGCTTTGTTTGCCCAAAGCCCGGCAAAGCAATCCGCTTGTAACTCCATCCTGACCTGCAACTGATTCGCCTGCGCTTTGCTCACCGATTTCTGCTTCTGGCGAACCTGAGCGGAAACACCCAATAGAGTTTGTACGTGGTGCCCAACTTCATGGGCAATAACGTAGGCTTGTGCAAAATCTCCCGGCGCGTTATGCCGCTGTTTCAAATCCTGGTAAAAGCTTAAATCGATATACACTTTTTGGTCACCGGGGCAGTAAAATGGCCCCATCGCCGCCTGTGCGTGACCGCATGCCGAATTGACCGAGCCTGAAAACAGTACCAGTGTAGGATCACGATATTGCATGCCCTGCTCCTGGAAAAGGACTTTCCAGGTATCTTCCGTATCCGCCAGCACCACCGACACGAAATCAGCAAGTTTTTGCTGCTCCGCTGTAACCGGCCTTGACGGGGCCGCAGATTGGGAGGTCACTTGTCCGTTACCTGTGAGCAACCCCAATACCATTAACGGATCGACACCGAAAAACATTCCAATCACCGCAATACCGGCAATAATCAGCCCTGTTTTTGTTCCCAAGAGCCGAAATAACCCGACCGGAATGCCGCCCCCGCCCGCACCTCGTGACGCAGTACGTCCGCGGGCATCTTCAATATTTTGACTTCGTCTACCTGCTTTCCAGCGCATACCCACGCCTCCCCGACAATAACGTTCGATTCATAACGATTTCTGGGATTTTCACCCATCAAATGTGCCTTCATAAAAAAGTAAATTCAGCACGAACTATTCAAGCTCGGCGGTTCGCATCGTCACAAATTCTTCCGCGGTGGTCGGATGGATACCAATCGTTTGGTCAAACTGAGCTTTGGTCGCGCCCATGTTTACCGCGATACCGATACCCTGAATAATTTCCCCTGCTTCCGGACCCACCATATGTGCACCCAAAACGATGTCAGTTTTCGCATCGACAACCAGCTTCATAAAGCTTTTTTCTTTCTGCTCTTTAAAGCTGTATTTCATCGGTGCAAATTCCGATTTGAATATTTTCAGCTTATATCCCTGCTCCCTGGCCTGATCTTCGCTTAGCCCTACAGTACCAATACTTGGCTGGGTAAAGACCGCTGTCGGTATATTGTCGTAATTCAGCGGAGCTGCCCCCTCACCGAAAAAATGTTTCGATAAGAACATTCCTTCCGCCAACGCGACCGGCGTCAGTTGCATCCGATCAATCACATCTCCGATGGCGTAAACGCTTGGTACGCTACTTTGATACCGCTCATTCACTTCAACGGCACCGGATTTTGTCAATTTAATTTTCAGCGCCTCCAGCCCCAGGCCATCTGTTTTCGGCTTTCGCCCGGTAGCATAAATCACCAAATCGTAATCGCGGGTCTTGCCTTCGCCGTCGGTAACCGTTCGGACACCGTTGTTTTCCGATTCGATCGAAACAACATCCTGATTGAATAAAAGCGTTATGCCCTTTTCCTCGAGCGCCGACTTCACATGATGGCGAACATCAATATCAAACCCCCTGAGAAATAACTCACCGCGGTAACTTATGCTCACATCAACACCCAGATTTTTCAGAATGCACGCAAACTCAATCCCGATATAACCTCCACCGACAATCAGCGCCCGCTCCGGTAACGAATCCAAGTAGAAGAATTCGTTAGAAGTGATCGCGTGCTCAATCCCTGGAATCTCCGGCATAAAAGGCCAGCTACCGGTGGCAATCAGGATGTGTTTTGCCGAATAGGTTTTGCCACCCACCTGAACGTGGTTGGGCCCATCAAGCGAAGCGTGACCATCAATAACCGTGACATTATTACTCGTTAAAATCCGCTGGTAGATTCCATTTAATCGCTCGATCTCTCGGGTTTTGTTATCTCTCAGGATATTCCAGTCAAACTCTACCGGCGGAACGGTCCAGCCATACGACGCGGCCAAGGCGAGTTCTTCGCTAACATGCGAACCATAGTAGAATAATTTTTTCGGGACGCAGCCTACGTTGACGCAGGTTCCGCCATAATACCGTTCTTCCGCGATAGCAACCCGAGCCCCCATGGAAGCAGACATCCGCGCACAACGTACGCCGCCAGAACCTGCACCTATAACAAAAAGATCATAATCATAATCGCTCGTCAGCTTACCCAAAATACCACTCCCACGCAGATATCAATCTGTTGTTTAATCACAAGACCAGGGGATTATTAGGCTTCAGGCAATGACTTGCAAACCGGACAGAAAAAAAGGGAGCTTATGCTCCCTTCCACGTGCCAACCACAAATCATGGTGTTGCAATAGTACCGATTAACTTTGTCCCAGAATCTGTATTTCGACCCGCCGATTGGCGGCCCGACCCTGCGCAGTATCATTACTCGCGACAGGCTGTCTGGGCCCGTAGCCATTGGAATGTAACCGGTTGGCGGCGACCCCTTTTTGCTCCAGATAGCTTTTCACACTGTTGGCACGATTTTCAGACAAGGCCTGATTATGTTCAAAACTACCGGTGCTGTCCGTATGGCCGACCACTTGTATCGAGGTTTTGTTGTATTCCTTCAATACCACGGCGACAGAATCCAGAACTTCATAGAATGACGGCTTCAAATCATATTGATCGGATGGAAAGCTGACATTGCCCGGCATGTTCAACCGAATCCCGGACTCGGTACGCGTCACGCTCACCCCGGTCCCTTCTAGTTTCTGACGCAGAATTTTTTCCTGATAATCAAAATAATAACCTGCTCCGCCTCCGACTGCTGCACCAATTGCAGCACCTTTTGCGCGATCGTCCTTACTCGATACGGCGGCACCCACCACAGCCCCAGCTGCAGCACCAATCGCTGAATTACTGACCTTCTTCTCCCCCGTATAGGGATCGATGGTACAACCTGACGCGACCAGCAAAATACCGGATAACGCTACACTACCAAGCAATTTCATAAATAACTCCAGACATCAATTAACAACACAGCGGAAGCCTACAGCCGATAATGCCGCACGCTACCTGAATAAACACTGAATATACAAAGGGTATAAAGCGAAGCGTTTAATCACTCCGCTTTTTTCTGGGAAAAGGATATGCCCGCTTTATTCGTCTTCGGTACGCCTTTCATCACCGGAGCGCCGTTCTGCATTCGCTTCCGCTTCTTCAGGTGTTTCATCCTTTCTTCGATCCCGGCCCTTTCTTTCCTCTAAATAGTGCTCAATTTTTTTGTAGATCACATCTGCTTTAGGATCCATAACTGCCACTCCTGATAAATGGTCCAATCTTTTATCCTCTTATCTAAAGTCTTCCATTGGTCTTAACAAATCGTTTCAGGGAGAAGTATAGACAGCGCTCCAGGACACATGTTTGTTCCGCCCATGAATTCTTTAGACTTATTTGTAATAAGGTTAATTTCATTAGGTTATATAAAGCCTGTTTTATAGCTCAAAAAGGCGCTAAGAGGCGATGAATAGCGGGTTCGAGTCAATTTTATTTCCAGATCTACGAACTTCCATCGTAATTATGTGAACTGCGTCTTATAACTGGTGATATCCCCGAATCAGGGGCTAATGTGAATTACCCTGCCTAGTCTGTATCGGTAAGGTTGCAGGGCAGACGGCTTATTCGGCTTCTTTGCGGCTTTACCTCAATCTCAATAGGGGAATTTTTATGCTATCCTTTGCGCCGTAGATGAGTCGGGACAATATCATGCTGCTTGGATTATTAACCTTGTTTTTCTTCCAGATGCTGGGCTACCTGATCACCAATCTGGTGGCTTTGCCCATACCCGCCCCCGTGATGGGCTTGGTCCTGCTTTTTATTTACCTTCTTATCCGCGGGCAGGTTTCAGATTCGATGGTGAAAGTAACCACATCGCTATTACCCCTGTTACCTCTGTTTCTCATACCTGCCAGTGCCGGAATTGTTCAACATAAAGCACTTCTGGAGCAAGATGGCATCACCATAGTCGTCGCCATTATCGTGAGCTTGGTGCTTTCGCTTTTGTTCATTCCCTTTGTTTTTATATTCTTTATGCGCCTTTTTAGAAAATCGTAAATGAGTAATACAGTAGACCTTATCATTTCATTTCCCTATTTTGGCGTGCTGATTACGGTCGCCGCCTTCTATCTGGGTCAACGGGCCTACATAGCGAGCAATAGGAAAGCCTATCTGCAGCCTGTTGTGTTTGGCATGGTCATTGTTATAAGTCTTGTATTACTACTCGACGTGCCCTTTCAGGTTTACTATGAATCCTCCTACCTGCTCAGCGCTATGCTAGGCCCGGCGACTGTGGCTCTGGCCATTCCGTTGTTTCAAAATGCCAGACGAATCCGAGAACTGATCCTTCCCATTTTATGTACCGTCATCGTGGGCAGTATTTTTACCGTCGGCGTCGCGGTTGCAATCGTCTGGGCTATGGGAGGCTCCGAGCTCACGATTCTTTCTATGCCGACGAAGTCCATCACCACCCCCATCGCGATGATTGTTACAGAAGACATTGGAGGCATAGCCGCATTAAGCGCAATGTGTGTGCTGCTTACCGGTGCGCTGGGAGCGATGGTTGGCATTCCCATTATGAATCGTCTTGGTATCAAGGACGCCGGCATTAAGGGCTTTACATTGGGCCTGACGTCTCATGCTCTGGGCACCGCACGCGCGCTCGAAGAAGGTGAGGAGTGCGGGGCTTTTTCCGCACTTGCAATGGGGATCACGGGCGTAATGACTGCCCTGGTTCTGCCTTTTGTGGTGCTTTTTTTCACCTGATAAATCGATCTTCACCAGCCCGCCCCCCCCGGTATCATCAATAACCCGTACTCGGTGTATAGGCCAATTACGCGGGTTTCCATTACTCAGCAATCTCAAAAGCAGCCGAATTCAGACCAAGGCGCCCAGTCTTACGGCCACATAGTGTATACGTGTTTGAGCGTTTCCTATTTGCCGTGCTATCCATAGACCCGATTCCCCCAGTACACCCAATTAAAAGCACTGCGGTTGGATCGCCGACAAGCTTGCCATAACCTCGATATATTTTAGGCCAGATATATATCAAGCCCGGTATTTCGAGCGTCGGACTGCGTTGCAACCTCCCCGGCAACGATGTTCGGCAAGCTGCAATCACTTAATAAAAATTATACTTTTGAAAAGGTAAAAATAATGAAACCAACCAATACACAAAATAGACTTACCGTCGGAGCGGCTCTGATTTCTGGGTTATTACTGTCCACAGCAGCCACCGCAATAGAAACCGGAGGCGGGAATGGCGGCAGCGGCTCAGGGCAAGGTTTTGCAGCGCTATATGATCGCGCTTCAGGTGAAGGCCGGTGTAGCGTGGACGTCGTTCGCGGCTCCGACTCAACCTATTACATCCCCAGCGATTCAAGCAACCGTACGGCACAGTTCAATGTTCTGGTGTGGGGAAACGGTACCGGAGGTAATGCAACGACTTATCGCTCCATGCTTGAGTCAGTTGCCTCTCATTGCATCATCGTTGCTGCAGCTAACACCGATAACTCTGGCACCGGCCGCGAAATGAAAGACGCGCTGGACAGTGCACGTAGCCGTTATAGCAGCATCATTGCTGCGGACGCCAGGGTATGCACAGCCGGACATTCACAAGGAGGCGGTGGTTCTTTCAACGCGGCAAACCGTATTGATGCCGACTGCGTGATACCCGTGCAACCGGATACCCGGTGGACCACTCAAATCGACGACGACCTGGCTGATGATGTCGAGGTGATCACCATTTGGGGCAGTTCCGATACGCTGGCACCTGCAAGCGGCAACAGCCGTAACGTAGAAGGCGCTTCTTCCATTCTCACTCAGGTAGAAACCGATGGTGAAGGCCATTTTGCACCGACCAGCGGCACCGGTGGTATTGTCGGTATAATCTTCCGTATGGCCAATATCGCTCAGCTGAGTCCCGATGCAAGCCTGCGCACCGAGTTCCGTGGCGCATTCTTCGGACCGACCACGAGTAATACCGTGACTGAGAATAATCGCAATATTAGTAACGTAGAAAGAGACAATGGCGCGGTGTCAACAGCACCCTAAGCTGGAACAGCGTAGCGACATTCTAAAGGCTAGCGTGTCCGCCAGTGCTAAATCAGCCTGGCGGACGTTTCATTTCTACTCCTTATTACTCACCCATTCGCTTGCGGCTTTACTGCCATCCGAGTATGCCGACGTCGAGGCTGAGGCTTCAAAACGCCCGTCAAAAATACGGTAATGCTGCTCGTGCTCCCCTGGAGACTCTCCGGCTAACAACGGAATGTTAAATACCCCATCGATCTGATTGGCTTTGTCGGAAGTGATTTCCAGGCTCGCAACTATATCGTCCGCAAGTTCTATTGCATCGCCATTGAGTGAAGAAGCCAGAATATCGCCTTTTTGCAAATGATAAATCCCCGGGCCGGTATAGCGGTTCACCACCAGATATAGAAACTGGTCTTTATCTTCACTGCGAATTCTGAGTTGGGTCTCCAGCAAGGCTACCGTCTTTTCCCACCAGACATTGCGCGTCGTAATATAGTATCTGGCTTTGGTGTACTCGTCCTGCAAGTGGTAGGCTATTCCACCTTCAAACTCGTACACAGGTTGATTCTTTTCATAATAGGCTTTGGCCAACTCAAGTTTGCGAGAATCTTTAATCTGGCGACCCTTGTTGTATAAGCACACCCGCATTTTCCCGCCATCACGATTACATTCACCAACACCGTGCGGGACCCCCTTTGAAAAAGTGCCCCGGTAACTTTGTCCAGTTGAAGTCGTTTTAACCCCGTTGCCGTGAGGCTTATTGTTTTTGTAATCGCCAATGTATCGTTCACCATTGCGATACGACATCAACCCTTTACCTTCTTTCTTGTCAGCTACCCAATGTCCCTCGTATACAGAGCCGCTGCGGTAGCGAAGCACACCCTCTCCCTCCCGCTTTCCTTGTCGCCAACCACCCGCGTAGTGGTTCCCGTTTTGATAGAAAATCTCTCCGTAGCCAGTGGCGAAACCGTTATCCCATTCACCTTTATAAAGATCGCCATTGGCAAATTGGTAGTCACCCATGCCGTGCAGTAAGCCATTGCGGAATTCACCATGATAGACGTCTCCGTTCATACGCTCATAGACACCCGTTCCATGGGGTTTGTTGTGAAGCCATTGCCCGACATAGCTGTCGCCATTCTTATATCGCCAACTTTCACCCGACAACATCAACTCGGGAATGGTTTCTTTGAACACGATTTCAGTTGCCTGCACAGAATCCGACGCGTGCGCAGGTAACGAATAACACAACAGGAAGAGAAAGAAGATTCTGGCAGCAACGCGTAAAAACACAAAAACACCCCGAGATAAAATAGTAGTTATTCAACTGTTCTAATTTTTATTGGTTTAACGGTAATCTTACTGATCTGACCGAGCATGCTCAATTCGAAATTGTAGACGCTGTGTAATCAAACTTATCCGGACAACCAACCTAAAAACCCGTTAACTATCAAGCAGCTATTAACGAAGGGTCGAATTCAAAACCCACATCGTGCTGATTCATAAAGCCACCAATGGTGATAATGACCCGCGCCATTGCAACAAAGGAGTCCGGGATATTCACCTTACTTTTGCGTAATTTATATAGGGAGTCACTAAGCCGCTCACTCACGCTGAGGCCAGCCGGGTTGTCCCCAATAATGTGGTCTGTAATCTGCAACAATGTCGAGGGGTTTTCGCTGTGAAATCCGGCTTTGATAAAAAGCGCTCCCAGGTTGGCATCCTCTCCCACCGCAGTGCTCAGTAGTGCCATCAGCAAGTTGCTGTAATGCACCCGCTGCTCCGCAGTAAGCGTCGCGATTGCTCCATAATCCAATATAGCAATCTGTTCGTCCTCGGTTATCAGAAAATTACCGGGGTGCGGGTCTGCGTGATAAACCCCTAGTTGCGTAATCTGGTGAATATAGCTTGCCATCAAACGCTTTAATATCACTTTCCCGCGTATCGGGTTTCGCGCCAGGTAATCGCTCAAAGGTTGCCCATCTATCCAGCGGGTGACCAGTATTTTTTCTGAACTCAGCTCCTCTACCAGTTCCGGTATCAAAATACCCGGCAAGTGTTCGTGGCTTCGAAATTGCGACAGATTACGCGCTTCTGTGTGAAAATCGAGCTCTTCGAGTGTCATATTAATGAGCTGTGTCGTGACCTGGCGGATATCGATTTCACGAACCAGGGGGGCAATGGATCTAGCCAGAGAAGAAAAAACCAGCGAATCCTGATCGAAAAGCGCTTTGGCGGTTGGCAATTGAAATTTCACCGCAACTTTGCGTCCGTCTTTTAAGGTGGCGCGATGTACCTGAGCGACGGACGCGGTTGCAGTCGGCACGACATCAAAGGCAATAAACCGGGTATCCCAATCTACGCCCCAACTTTCGATAATCTGGCCGTGTATTTCTTCGAAGTTCGCAGGTACAGCGTCATTCTGCAGGCGCTGCAAAGCGACAATGTATTCGAACGGCAACAAGTCCGCACGACAACTCAAAAACTGAGCGAACTTAACCCAAATAGCACCGTTTTCAAGACAGAGGGAACAAATAAGGTCTGCGCTGTCACGATGTGCGTGATGCAACATTGCTGCACTTTCATTTGCTGAAAGCACCCTGCTGCGGGTACGGTATTGACGATAAATTTTTTCAACCGCCAGTGCCGTCTTGGTGGCGCCCAGGTACCGATCTTTACCATGAATAATCAGCGCCTTGGCCAAACGAAAGTTCACTTGCAGGGAATCCAGTACGCTCATCTTCCACCTAAACAACAAACCATCTCGTTAAAAGGGCAATAGAGTGCACTACTCCTTAAATAAGCAATCCTCTACCAACCGGTCCACCGCATCCAGAAACTCATTGGTCGGATCGATTAACTCCAGACCGGTATCATAAAAATCGGAATTGGCATCGCTACGGCACCAGCGGGTTTCAGCATCGAACTCTACTTCTTTGCTGCCTTCAACTGTATCCGGCAGAACCATTCGCAAGCGAAAAAGCAACCCTGATTCCAGTTTCCTATCGGATACCACCATGATACCTTTGGTACTGATATCCACCAAATTACCTATTAACCCGCCGCTTTCCGCGTTGAATACCCGCAGGTAATAGATAAGATGCCTGCGCGGAACACTGCGTTGGTTGTCGTCTACTACTTCACTATTCGCTGCCATCTCGAGCACCTCTGGCCAGGTTATATCAGCCTATCTGCACCCTCTAAGGTTAGTCGACGAAGCTATTTTCGTCCGCTTTTACGCGTTATTGAGCCCAGCGGCCCAAAACATCCACCTGGAACAATAGTCCCCCCTGACTCATCACCACACCGGATTCAGTAATCTCACGTACCACGATATCGTTGTTATAGCGCTGTCCTTCTTTTAGCCGTTTGCCATTAATTATGACCGAACGGTATTTGGATACACTCGAAAACATGTGAGATGAAAAGGTCATATCGGGGATATTTTGCCGATCAATTGACGACAACTCTTCTATTTGAGGCACGTATGCCATCTGTGGCACAGAACCCGTTTCCACCGTATCTTCTGATTCCCCGGTGGACGACTGTGCCGGCCTTATTGTTTCGAACTGCGGTTCATTTTGCTGCTGTGCAGGGCTCACCGGCTGCCCCACCGATGCCTCTGTGGCAGAGCTGTCCTCAGCCACCACCGAAGGCGGTATTGCTGGAGCGGGTATGGAAGCAGGTTCAGCGGGTTGCTGCTGCACCGGTTCAGGTACGCTGTCCGAAGCCGGGCGTTCGGCCACTGCCGTAGGCTGTTCGGCAGAATCCGGCATCAATCTATTCCAGAACACCGCGACCAGCGTTAAATTTATCAATACCACAGCAATAGCGATGACCGCCCATATATTCAGTCGTTTTCCGGATTCGGAGCTAACCGGAGATGGATTACTGTGGAAATCCGGAACTTTTCCGCGCTGACGATCCTGCTCGGACTTTCTTAAGGCATCCAGAATGTAGGACATCAGCTCCCCCTTTGTGAATCCAGCAATTGCGGAACGGAATCATCCACCCGCCGGGTGAGCTGGATCAGGGTGCCGGAGCCCACCACACCATCATCAGACTCCCCTACATGGCGCTGAAAGGACTTCACGCGTTCTACCAAAGCATCATCGTAACTTGATCGCCCCATCATGGGCTCAGGCTTGTTTTCCCATAGATCGAGCTGATACGACAACCACTTGCTTAAGGGTGCAATCGTACCCGGACTCATGGGGCCAAAATAATCTTCCGGTTTTCTCCATAACAAGGAGAAATGCCCGCGCCAGAATGCGTCCAGTTGAGCCAGACTCACTCTCCTGACTTCACCTGCCACGTATATATCCGCATATTGATCACCCAAATGTCTCATCACAACGTAACGTTCGTCGCCTTTATCGTTGTAAAGGCGCAGGATAACCGGTAACCCATAGTGCTTAATGGACCCCAGGCTACCCAGTTTGCTCAGGCAGGAAAGCCCGCTGGCTTCGGCGAAACTGCAGGCTGAGCCGTCTTTTTTTGGATCGTAATTCCTATTCCAACTGGAAAACAAATCCGTGTAGGCGTCGGCTTCCTCCCAATGGGAAGTCTTTGCGTAAACGTCCGCCATTTCCAACGCATCAACCGGTTTTTCTTCGCCGCTGGCGGCTTTGTCCCGCAGAGCCTGCTC